>Ga0073934_10000096_pt1 | contig 253858 bp, 219 predicted proteins | sample LarsenN4metaG_FD_76834 | JGI IMG/M metagenome (GOLD analysis project Ga0073934, IMG submission 76834) | Hot spring sediment bacterial and archeal communities from British Columbia, Canada, to study Microbial Dark Matter (Phase II) - Larsen... ...
TACCGATCCGCTTTCTTATTCGCTCCGGATCAATGTTGCTACCGTAAGCAAAATACAGCGTCTCACCACTGTCAGTTGGCATAGCTTTAAAGTCCCTACACCTGCTGGCTAACTATGGATTAGCCTGCCGCAGCCTAATCCCTTATAGTCCGCCGCCGTATAACGCCCCACTTCAATTAGGATATTATACAGTTTTGTGTTAGAATTATTAATATAAAATAGTATAGCATCACATCTCTCACGTTGTCAATATGAAACCTCAAAATCCACCCACACCCAAAAAACTGCTCGACCAGGTGCGCGACGCCATTCGCCTCAAACACTACTCCTACCGCACCGAACAAGCCTACACGGACTGGATCAAACGCTACATCCTCTTCCATCAAAAACGTCACCCCCAAGAGATGGGGGCGGCGGAAATTCAGGCTTTCCTCACCCACCTGGCAGTGGAAAAACACGTCGCCGCTTCAACCCAAAACCAGGCGCTCAGCGCCCTCTTGTTCTTATATCGTCACGTCCTTAATCTGGATATCCCCTTCCCCTCCGACCTGATCCATGCGGAAAAGTCGAAAACGCTGCCGGTGGTTCTTACCCATCAGGAAGCCATGGCGGTGATCCGCCAGATGAAGGGAACGCCTCAATTGATGGCGAAACTCCTCTACGGCAGCGGATTGCGCCTGATGGAGTGCTTGCGTTTGCGGGTCAAGGATTTGGACTTCGGCAACCAGCAGATAGTGGTGCGGGATGGAAAGGGCGAAGATGACCGCGTGACCCTTCTCCCTTCGTCCATCGTCCCGGATCTACGACTGCACCTCCAATCGGTCTTTGCCGTCCATCAGAGCGACCTGCGAGCCGGTTTCGGCGAGGTCTACCTCCCCTATGCTCTAGCCCGCAAATACCCCCACGCTGCCCGCGAATTTATCTGGCAGTACGTCTTTCCCGCTTCAACGCGTTCCACAGACCCAACGACGAAAAAAACCATGCGCCATCACGCGGATCCCAGCGTGTTGCAAAAAGCAATCCGCCAGGCAGCCAAAGCGGCAGGTATTCAAAAACCCGTCTCGCCGCACACTTTTCGCCATTCCTTTGCCACCCATTTACTCGAAGCTGGTTACGATATCCGCACCGTGCAGGAGCTTCTGGGGCATAAAGATGTGAAAACGACCATGATCTACACCCATGTGCTGAACAAAGGCCCCAAAGCAGTCCACAGCCCGTTAGATGAATGACCAATGTTCTCAATCGCCGCCACGGCCATCGCCCATCCCAACATCGCCTTCATCAAATACTGGGGGAACAGAGACCCGCTCCTGCGCCTCCCCTCCACCGGCTCGATCTCGATGAACCTGGACGGGCTTATCACGCGCGCGACCGTCGCGTTCGACCGCTCTCTCGAACAGGACATCCTGATCCAGGATGGAAACGAAGTCCCCGGACCTCCCCTCGAACGGGTGAGCCAGTTCCTGGACGTGCTCCGCGCGATGTCCGGCCTATCCTCCCGGGCGAGGGTCCACAGCGAGAGCAACTTCCCCGCCGGATCGGGGATCGCCTCCTCGGCAGCCGCGTTCGCTGCCCTGGCGCTGGCGGGCAGCCGCGCGGCCGGGCTGGAGCTGACCGAGCGGGAGCTCTCCCGCCTGGCCCGGCGCGGATCGGGCTCCGCCTGCCGGTCTGTGCCGGGGGGATTCGTGGAATGGCGCGCCGGGGAAGATGACGCCAGTTCGTACGCCGCCTCCATCGCGCCCCCGGATCACTGGGACATCGTGGACTGCATCGCCGTCGTCAGCCGGGCGCCCAAATCCACCGGGTCCACCGAAGGGCACGCCCTGGCAGACAACAGTCCGCTGCAGGCTGCCAGGATCGCAGGCGCGGACCGGCGGCTCGCGATCTGCCGCCGCGCCATCCTGGAGCGCGATTTCCAGGCCTTCCGCGAGGTGGTGGAATTGGACAGCAACCTGATGCACGCCGTGATGATGACCTCCCAACCGCCCCTGCTGTACTGGCTCCCGGCGACGATCGCCGTCGTCCGCGCGGTGATCGCCATGCGCGGAGAAGGCCTGGATGCCTGCTACACGATCGACGCCGGACCGAACGTGCACGTCCTCTGCCCGGCCTCTCTGGCAGCGGAGGTCGCCTGCCGACTCCTGGAGGTCGAGGGGGTGGAAGAGGCGCTGACCGCCCGGCCAGGCGGACCGGCGCGGCTGGTCGAGGAGTGATCTCCTCTTTTCTGTTAGAATCGCCTTAGATTTTCAAGGTTGTGTGATCCAAGCAAGCAGGAAGGGATATAATCTGCCTGAGAGTTGATCGATATCCACCCCCTCGGCACCCCGAACGAGTACCATGGGGGTACTGATCTTACAGGGTAAACATGAGCACATCACTTTTAGTTGAGATTGCACAATTCGCCGGCGTCCTGGCAGCCTTGATCGTCGTCCACGAATTAGGGCATTTCCTCGCTGCCCGGGCGTTGAAAGTGGAAGTCGAAGAATTCGGTCTGGGATTTCCGCCGCGCATCGCCACCCTTTTCTATGCAGGGAAAACCCGCTTCAGCCTGAACCTCATCCCCTTCGGGGGGTTCGTCAAGCCCAAAGGCGAGAACGATCCGAGCATCCTCGGAGGTCTGGCAGCTGCCAGTCCCTGGGTGCGTTTGGGCGTGCTGTCCGCCGGTCCGCTCGCCAATCTGCTGGTCGGCGTTTTACTTTACGCGGTCATCTTCAGTAAGATCGGCGTGCCCATCAGGGATCAGGTCCAGATCCTGGAGGTAACTCCTGGCTCCCCGGCAGAGAACGCCGGCTTGCTCCCGGGAGACCTGATCCTGGCGGTGAACGACACCACTGTCGAGAGCACGGATGCCCTGCATGCAGAAGTTTACGCCAACCTGGACCAGCAGATCCAGATCACGGCCCTGCGGGATGGGCAAAGGCTGACTTTCAACCTCGTCCCCCGGAGCAATCCACCGGAGGGAGAAGGGGCGATCGGGATCGTCATGACCAACCCGACCAGACCGGTCAGCGTGATTGCGGCGCTGCCGACCGGCGTCTCCGCCGTCTACCAGCACAGCCTGGCGCTGTTGTCCCTGCCCTTCCAGATGATCCAGGGCCAGATCGATCCGGAAGAAGGAAGGCTGGTCGGTTTCAAAGGCATGTTCGACATCTACCAGGCTGTCCGGGAGACCGAAAGCGAACCGGAAGTTCCAGCCGGGATCAATACGTTCGGATTCTTCGCGACCATCACCATCTCGCTGGGCCTGCTCAACCTGCTCCCCATCCCTGCCCTCGATGGTGGGCGGATCCTTTTCCTGCTGCCGGAGATCCTCTTCCGCCGCCGCATCCCCACCCGCTACGAAAACGTGATCAACCTGGTCAGCTTTGCCCTGCTGATCATGCTGATGCTCTTTATCAACCTGCAGGATTTCGTTAACCCGATCACCCTGCCATAATTACGCTTCCTGCCATGTTCACCAGCAGGTGACGTATGTCTGACCCCAGTGAAATTCCTTTCGACGAGCTGATCACGGCTTTGCTGGACGAAGCAACGCCGCTGCCTCCGCGGTATTTGTACCGGCTCTCCGACTTAGAAGGAGAGGAAGTGAACCGGCTGGTCGCAGTCTGGCCAAGCCTTCCCCTCTGGAGACGGCAGGCGCTGATGGAGGACCTCGAAGAATTGGGGGCCAAAGACGACCTGCTTTCGTTCGAGGCGATCGGCCGGCACGCCATCAAGGACAGCGACCCGCGCGTGAGGACCCTGGCCGTGCGCCTGCTCTGGGAGTTCGACGCCGAGGATCTGAGTCTGGTCTTTATGGACCTCCTGGAAACCGACCAGGAAGCAGAAGTGCGGGCAGCCGCAGCCAGCGGGCTGGGACAATACGTCTACTTCGGTGAAGTCGATGAATTGACCGTTGATCAGCTGCGCCATGTTGAAGAGCGGTTGTTGTACGCAGTGAACCACGATGAAGCCCCTGCGGTCCGCCGTAAAGCGCTGGAATCACTCGGATATTCCAGCCGGCCGGAAGTCCCCGGCCTCATCGAACAAGCATTCCAGAGCGAGGATAAAGACTGGATGGTGACCGCCCTGCTGGCGATGGGTCGGTCCATGGACTCTCGCTGGGAAGGATCGATCCTGTCGAAATTGAACAGCAAGATCCCGGCTGTAAGGGCCGAAGCGGCGCGGGCTGCTGGCGAACTGGAGATCGCGGCTTCCCTGGCTTCGCTCGTCGACCTGACCGAGGACAGCGAAGAGATCGTGCGCTCCGCCGCGATCTGGTCGCTCTCCCAGATCGGCGGAGAGCAGGCCCGGCAGACGCTCGAAAACCTGTACCGCGAAGCGGATGATGACGAGGAGGCCGATTTCCTGGAGATTGCTCTCGATAACCTGGCCTTCACCGAAGGTTTGCAGCCATTCTCCTTGTTGGATTTCGGGGATGACAAGGCCGAGCAGGAATTTTACGACGAGCTGCTCGCCGAAGAAGACGAGTGGGAAGACGAAGAGGACGACGGGTACGACCTTTTTTCCATAGAAGAGGACGATGATTTCCTGGATTCAGATGATTTCACCGAAGACGACGAGGATTTCCAGGATTGAGAGATCTGCTATTAATATTTAGCCACAACCTGCTGCCGATACTGCTGGCAGCCGGAACCGGCTATCTTGCCGCGAAATTCCTGGACGTCACCCCACGCTCGTTATCGCAGGTGGCGTTCTATATTTTCAGCCCATGTCTGGTTTTCAATCTGCTCATCTCCAGCGAACTCACAGCCCGGGACATCTCCCGCATGGTCGGTTTCACTCTGGTGGTTGTTATACTCCTTGGTGTGGCAGCTTCCCTGCTCGGCCTGGCACTCCGCTTGCAACGGTCCCTGCTGGTGGCCTTTGTGCTGACGGTCATGTTCGGTAATGCCGGCAACTACGGACTGTCGCTCAACCTGTTCGCTTTCGGAGAAGACGCCCTGGCGTACGCGAGCCTGTATTTCGTCACCACAGCCATCCTTACCTACTCCCTCGGAGTGGTCATCGCGTCCCTCGGTCAATCCAGCCTGAAGACCGCGATCTTTGGTTTATTGAAAGTCCCCGCGCTGTACGCCCTGATCCTGGCGCTGATATTCATCCATTTCGATTGGGAGCTCGCTCTCCCCTTAGATCGTACGATAAGCCTGCTGTCGGGTGCAGCGATCCCGGTGTTGATGGTGCTGATGGGAGTCCAGCTCTATAATTCGAAATGGAGCAACCACACGTCTACCCTGGGAGTGGCGACAATCATGCGGTTGATCGCCTCTCCGGCTCTCGCTTTGGGCGTCAGCTGGTTGTTTCACCTGAAAGGGGCCGCCTTCCAGGCCGGGATCGCCGAATCCGCAGTCCCCACGGCGATCCTGATGACTGTTTTGGCCACGGAGTACGATGTGGAACCTTCGTTTGTGACCACAGTCGTGTTCACTACTACCCTCTTGAGTCCCCTGACCGTGACGCCCATCCTTTATCTCCTGGGGGCATGATGCGGCGCCGGGTGTCGACCTGCCTGATCGCGAGCCTTCTGGCGCTGTCCGCCTGGCACTCGGTGCTGGCTCAAGCCGAAATCCAGGTGGTGAATGAAGAGCCGGTATTTACTTTCAACGAATCCATCCATTTTTCTGCCGCTCTCCAGACTGACCAGCCCGTGACCCGGGTCCTGGTGATTGTAGGGCCAACCGGCCGTCCGGAGGAAGACCGGGTCCTTCCCGCAACACTGGACGAAACAGGCAGGATAACAGCCCGGCTGGATCTCAGCGACCACCCGTTCCAGGCATTCGCCACCCTCGATTACCGCTATCAGATCACGTTCGGCGACGGCGAAATATATACGACCTCGCCCTACAAATTCAGGTATCTCGATAACCGGTACGACTGGCAGACCCTGGAAAGCCCCCCTTTCAGGGTGCATTGGTTCCAGGGAGACGTCTCTTTCGCCCAGGAAGTAGTCAATGCGGCTCATGCCGGAGAAAGGCGCCTGCCGGAGATTCTGGAAGTGTACCTCCCGGACGAAGTGGATATTTATGTTTACGCCAGCGCTGCGGAGCTGCAGGTCGCCCTCCAGAGTTCGAACTCCACCTGGGTGGCAGGCCACGCAAATCCAGAATTGAACGTGGTCCTCGTCTCGCTGCCGCAGGGCCCTGAGCAGCAGCTGGAAATCGAGCGTCAGATCCCGCACGAACTAATGCATGTCGCGCTGTATTACACAGACGCGCACACCTACAAGAATCTACCAGCCTGGTTAAACGAAGGGCTGGCCTCTCTCGCCGAGCTCTATCCCAGCCCGGAATACCAGGCGATCCTGGAAAACGCTTTCACCGCTGGAAACCTGTTACCGATGTCCTCGATCTGCCAGGCCTTTCCCGCCGAATCGAGTCAGAGGCTCCTGGCATACGCCCAATCCGCTTCGTTCACCAGCTTTCTCTTCGAGCAGTTCGGAACAGCAGGATTCAACCGGCTGCGGGCAGCTCTTGCCAACAACCTGGGGTGCCGCGAGGCAGTGGAAAATGCCCTGGGAGCCAGCCTGGAGAACCTGGAAGGCAAATGGAGGCGGGAGACTTTCACGGGAGAAGCCTGGCAGGAAGCTTTCGCTGAACTGCTCCCCTGGCTGGTCCTGGCTTTAGTGATTCTGGTCGGACCGTTGATCATGGTGTTCAGCATCGCCAGGCGGCCGGCGAGGATGGAGCTATGATGGAACATGCCCCCCTTCGCCTCCACGCTGTCGTCCACGGCCGGGTCCAGGCAGTCGGCTTCCGGGCGTTCGTCATCGACATCGCCAGCCGGCTCGGGATCAAAGGCTGGGTCCGCAACCGCTGGGATGGGACAGTAGAAGTCGTCGCTGAAGCCGAACGCCCGGTATTGGAGCAGCTGCTCTCTTACTTGAAGGTGGGACCGCGCATGGCCAGTGTCGATAAGGTCGATGTGGATTGGCAGGAGGCCACCGGAGAATTCTTCGGCTTCTACAGCCGTCAAACCGTATAGGGGTAAAAAACTATTTTTCGGTTCGCGGGGGCTGAAATCCGCAGGTTTTTAGCATTCGTGGTTGGTTGGCAAGCCACGAAGGATCACTGGCCGGAAAAACCCAGACCGCGTTCTTTCAGGGAGACGTACCTGCCGCTTCCGATCACCAGGTGATCGAGCACCTCTACGTCCAGCAGCTTCCCTGCTTGTACGATGGCGCGCGTGACGGCGACGTCATCCGGGCTGGGCGTCGGATCTCCGCTGGGATGGTTGTGGACGACGATGATCGAAGCTGCGTTCCGCCGGATGGCGACCTTGAACAGCTCACCGACTCGCACCTGGGAGGAGTTCAGCGAACCTCTGTACACCTGGACGATGTCGATCAGCCGATTGCGGGTGTCTAACAGGATGACCCGCAGCTCCTCCTGCTCCAGCGCGCTCAGGTCGTAGACGATCAAGTCGGCCGCATCCTGTGGGCTGTGGATGCAGGGTTCAGCTTCGATAGCCTCTCTTTTCATCCGATATCCGAGTTCGAGGGCAGCTTTGATCTGCGCAGCTTTAGCAGTCCCCACGCCGTGCTCCTGGCACACTTCGCTGAAGTCTGCGCGGTGGAGGCCGTTGACCCCGCCGAACCGGTCCAGCAGGCGCTGCCCGACCTGGACCGCATTCTCCCCTCTGACTCCTACCCGGAGTAGGATGGCGATCAATTCAGCGTCGGAGAGTGCCCGCGCCCCCAGGCGCGACAGACGCTCCCGTGGACGTTCTGATTCGGCAAAGTCTGTGATCCGGTAGGTGCTGCGAGTCTGGTCCATTCTTTTCGCTCCCATCCCAATCGATCGGTCCCTCTCGGCTATCAATATACAACAGGATCGATGCGCTTACAAGAAAATGAGGCGAGGCACCTGTCATCCAAATCTCGTTCACCCCTTCCATGCTATAATTTACCCGGCTGACCTCCCATGATCATCGACCCCGCCGCGCTGAGCAACATCTTCCTGATCCTGACCGCCTGGGCAGCTGCCTTTCTGGCTGCTCTCTGGCTCAGCCTCGTGTTCTGGACATACCGGGACATCAAGGCGCGCGCCCGCGATCCGCTCGCCCGCATCCTCGCGGTGCTGGTCGTGGCAGTCCTGTTCTTGCCCGGGATCGTCATCTACCTGATCCTGCGACCCCGGCAGACGATGGAGGAGGAATACCAGCAGACCCTCGAAGAAGAAGCGCTGCTCCAATCCATCGAAGAGAGCCCGGTCTGCCCGGGCTGCGGTCGACGGATCAAGGACAACTGGCTGGTCTGCCCAAACTGCCACACCAAGCTCCATAAACACTGCCATAACTGCGGTAGACTGATGGATCTTCCCTGGAATCTCTGCCCCTTCTGCGGGACCCCCGCCCCGGGGATGCGGCGCGAACATCTGACGCTTGATGAAGCCTTGCAGCCGGCGTTCGCAGAAGACCAGGACCTGGAAGAAATGCCTCTGGAACCTCCAGAGGTTGAAATCCCCCCAGCACTGGAAGAGACCTCCCCGGGTCGGGGAGAAGGGTGATCGAAACAGTAAAGCGGATATGCAGCGCGCTCCAGGCGCCCTTGGGTTGCCTGGAGCGGCGTGATTAACTGGACTCGATCAAACGCTTAAGTCTTTCGGACTGTGAGCGCTTCCCAGCCGGCATACGTTGCGGTATCCCCAAGTTCTTCTTCAATCCGGAGCAGCTGGTTGTATTTTGCGACCCGGTCTGACCTTGCTGGCGCGCCGGTCTTGATCTGCCCCATGTTGAGGGCGACCGCCAAATCGGCGATGGTGGAATCCTCGGTCTCCCCGGAGCGGTGGGAGGTGACCGCCCGCCAGCCCGCGCGGTGGCAGGTCTCCACCGCCTCGATCGTCTCGGTCAGGCTCCCGATCTGGTTGAGCTTTACCAGCAGTGCATTGGCGGCTCTGTCCCGGATCGCCCGGCGCACCCTCTCCGGATTCGTCACCAACAGGTCATCCCCTACGATCTGGATGCGGTCTCCCAGCTCATTCACCAGCAGCTGCCAGCCTTCCCAGTCATCCTGCGCCAGGCCGTCTTCGAGAGAGACGATCGGATACTGGTCGACCCAGGACTTCCAGAAGGCGACCATCTGGCCGCTGTCCAATTGCCTGCCCTCCCGGCGCAAGTTATATGTGCGCGTCTCTTCTTCGTAGAACTCGGAAGCCGCCGGATCGAGGGCGAGGGCCACCTGCTCGCCCGCCTTATAGCCCGCCTTCTCAATTGCTTCGAGGATCACCTCGACCGCCTCGACGTTGGCTTTAAGCGCAGGAGCGTAACCGCCCTCGTCTCCGACCAGAGCGGTATAGCCGCGGTCCTTGAGCACCTTCTTCAGCGCTTGATAGATCTCCGACCCCCAGCGCAGTCCCTCAGCAAATGATTCAGCTCCCAGGGGCATGATCATGAATTCCTGGGCGTCGGTCGACTGCCAGCCGGTGTGGGCGCCGCCGTTCAAGATGTTTAACATCGGCACCGGCAGGGTGTGGGCGTAGACCCCCCCGATGTAGCGGTAGAGCGGCTGCCCCAGGAAGCTGGCAGCTGCCTTCGCCACAGCCAGGCTTGTGCCCAGGATCGCATTCGCGCCCAGTTTTGACTTGTTCCGGGTGCCGTCCAGCTCGATCAGCGCCTGGTCGATCTCCATCTGCTGGAGGGCGTCCCAGCCGAGGAGCAGGTCGGCGATCGGGCCGTTGACGTTTTCGACCGCGGTCAGGACCCCTTTGCCCCCATAGCGTCCCCTGTCCCCGTCCCGCAGCTCCAAGGCTTCGTGGACGCCGGTCGAGGCGCCGGAAGGCACTGCAGCCCGCCCCAGGCTGCCGTCGGTCAGGACGACATCGACTTCGATGGTGGGGTTGCCCCGCGAATCGAGGATCTCGCGGGCTTGAATCTCTTCGATGATTGGCATCATGTCGCACCTCTTTTTATAGAGTTGTTTTGATTTGTTACAGGTTAAGGTAGTTATTGCAGAGCGAGTTCACGAAGACCCACCGGTGTGGACCTCAACGGCTGGCTCTATATTGACGGGCTTGATGATTCCTGCCCGCTGGCACACCGCCTCCAGGAAGGCGACGAACAGCGGGTGCGGCCTGTTCGGACGGGAAAGGAATTCCGGGTGGAATTGTGTGCCGAGCATGAAGGGGTGATCGGCCAACTCCGCGATCTCCACCAGGCGCCCATCCGGCGAGATCCCCGAGAAGCGCATCCCAGCTGACGATAGCAGGTCCCGGTAGGCATTGTTGAGCTCGAACCGGTGGCGGTGCCGCTCCTGGACAAGGTCTGTTTTGTAAGCGCGCCGGGCGATCGTTCCCGGTTGGAGCTGGCAGGGGTAGAGTCCCAGGCGCATCGTCCCGCCCATGTCTGCGATGTCGCGCTGGTCGGGCATCAGGTCGATCACCGGGTGCGGTGTGGAACGGTCGAACTCGGTCGAATTGACCTCATCATCCCCGAGCACGGCGCGGGCGAACTCGACCACCATCAGCTGCATACCCAGGCACAGCCCCAGGTAGGGTACCCGATTCTCGCGGGCGTAGCGGGCTGCCTGGATCTTGCCTTCGATGCCCCGGCTGCCAAACCCGCCGGGGACGATGATGCCGTCCACGCTGCGCACGACCTCCCAGCCGCGTCCTTTTTCGAGCTCCGCCGAATGCACCCAGTCGATGTGGGCTTCCACCCCTAAAGCCAGGCTGGCGTGGTGCAGGGCTTCGCGCACGCTTATGTAGGCGTCGTGCAGCTCGACATATTTCCCAACCAGCGCGATCCGCACCCCCAGTTTATCCCGGCGCACTTCCTCGATCAGCCGCTCCCAGTCCCTCCACTCCGGTTTTCGGCGCGCCTTCAGGCCCATCCTGTCGAGCAGGTATTCTCCCACTTTGGCCTTCTCCAACATCAGGGGGACCTCATAGAGGATGGGGGTGGTGACCATCGGAACGACCGCCCGCCTTTCCACATCGCAGAATAAGGCGATCTTGTCCCGCAGGCCATCGTCAACCGGCTGGTCGGATCGGGCGACGATCATATCCGGCGTGATACCGATCGACCGGAGCTCCCGCACGGAGTGCTGGGTGGGTTTGGTCTTCAGTTCATTCGTTGCCCCAATATGGGGTAGCCAGGTCACATGAATATACACGGTATTCTCGCGACCCACGTCTGTCCGCATCTGGCGCAGGGCTTCCAGGAACGGTAGGGACTCGATGTCTCCGACGGTGCCGCCGATCTCGACCAGGACGATCTCGGCCCCGGTCGTCTTGGCAACCAGGCCGATGCGGCGTTTGATCTCGTTCGTGATGTGTGGGATGACCTGGATCGTCCCGCCCAGGTAGTCTCCGCGGCGCTCTTTGGCGATCACCTCCGCGTACACCTGCCCGGTCGTCACGTTGCAGACCTTGTTGAGGCTGGTATCGATAAATCGCTCGTAGTGCCCCAGATCCAGGTCGGTCTCTGCCCCATCATCGAGGACGAATACCTCGCCGTGCTGGTACGGGCTCATCGTCCCCGGATCGACGTTGATATAAGGGTCGAGCTTTTGAACCGCCACGGCAAAGCCGCGCTCCTTCAAGAGGCGGCCGATCGCCGCCGCCGTGACGCCTTTCCCAACCGAGCTGACCACGCCGCCGGTAATGATGATGTATTTCGTCGTCATCCTGCCTCCGTTAAAAATGGAAGTGGGGAGGATCGTCTACCGACGACCTCCCCACGCGATCACCCAAGCGCGAGTACCTGTTAATTCGATCGTTCGTTGCCGCATCCCTCGCCTGACTCCCCAAGAGTGTACCATATTTGGAGTTGCCTTGTAAGGGAGAGACGCCGGGTTCCCCGTTCTTGACGCTTCCACCTGCGAAAGCCCCTGAAAACACACCGTTCACGCTGAACCAATCCTTGACGGTTCGATGAAAACCGCATTATACTCTCTCCACTCGGGGTGTAGCGCAGTTGGTAGCGCACCGCGTTTGGGACGCGGGGGTCAGCGGTTCGAGTCCGCTCACCCCGACCTTGGGAAAAAGCCATGAAACGTGAATCGTGAATGCAGATCCGCTGGACACGCTTCACGTTTCGTCATTAATCTGCCAGAGAATCTTGCAAGCCAGCAGAGGGAAGTTGTTATGGCAAAATTGAAGGTGGATGGCGTCGTCCAGGCAGTGCGGTACGACTCGAACGGACAGATTGCCTGGGTGCGTGCTTACCTGAGAAGGGGACCCACCTGGTCAGATGTCGTCCTGGTCGACCGACAGACTCTGGTGAAGGAGCTCAAAGCAGGGAAACAATACTATACAGGGAAGCGGGTGCCGTATCTGGCGGGTACGTTCGACACGCAGACGCGGATCCGCATCCTCGAGAAGGACGGCAGGGAAATCGTGGTTGCTGGTGATGTTCAGGCGGAAACAGATTGCCTGGCTGGCGTACCGCTCGTATAATTCCCTCGCTCTAAAGGGATCCAGGCTTTGAAGATCATCGAACGCTCGCCCATTCGCGGTACAGTCGGTCCGGTCAGTTTGATCGACCGGATCCAGGGCATCTGGCGGTACGGCCTCTCCTGGAACCAGGACCTCGCCGCCCAGGACCTGCTCGCCGCCCACCTGGGAAGGCTGCTGGACAATTCCTATACGTTAATCCATAACGTCTTCCTCCCGACTCTCGCCCTTCCGATCCCCTGTGTGCTGATCGGTCCAACGGGAATCCACGTTTTTTACGCCAGCAATCTGAAGGGAATATATCGCGCCAGGGGAGACCATTGGGCAGTCCTGGACAGCCGGCACCGGCGTTATGTCCCATACCGACCGAACCTCCTCCGGCGCGCGGCGAGCATGAACCGGGCCATCCAGGTCTACCTCGCCGCAATGGAGATCGTGTTGGAAGCTGTTCGCCCGGTGATCTTCTTCGCCAATCCGGGCATTCACATTGAATCAGCCGGACCAGAAGTCCGCCTGCTGCAGATCGACGGGATTGACCGCTTCGTGGCCAGCCTGTTGCTGGAAGAACCCTCTCTGGATTCAGACCATGTGCGGCGCATCGTCGAGCTGCTGACCGCATCAAGCCCCCGCGCGCCTGAATCGCGCGTCCGGGAGGAGGTGGGATTGAGTACGAAAGAACCCGTCGGCATCGGGAAGTTGAAGATGCAGCCCTGGCAATGGTTCGTGGTCGCCGGGTTGATCTTCCTCTGGTTTCTGATCATCATCCTTGGCGCGCTCTTGCTGCTCAATCAATGAGGTTCCTGGAATCCTGAAGCGAGGAATGAGAGAGGCGTTTGGCCACACCTTTTCTTTCAATCATTATCCCGGCTTACAACGAAGAACACCGCCTCCCAGGGACCCTGGAAAAGGTCGTGTCTTACTTCAAGACCCAACCGTACGAAGTGGAAATATTAATCGTAGACAATGCCAGCCAGGACCGGACTTACGAAGTAGCCAGGGATTACGCCGGGAAATTGAGTAGTCCAGCCCTGCCGATCCTGGTGCACCGGGAAGAGCAGCGCGGGAAAGGTGCTGCGGTGAGGAAAGGGATGCTCAATTCCCGAGGCGAATACCGGTTCATGTGCGACGCCGATCTTTCCATGCCCATCTCAGAGGTCAACCGGTTCCTGCCGCCGCTGCTCAACGATTTCGACATCTCAATCGCCTCGCGGGAAGCCCCGGGTGCAGTGCGGTACAACGAACCCGCGTACCGGCACCTGGTCGGGCGCATTTTCAACACCATGATACGCGTGCTGGCCTTACCATCGCTCAACGACACCCAGTGCGGGTTCAAGTGCTTCCGGGGGATCATCGCTGAAGAGCTCTTCCCGCAGATGACGATCAGAGGGTGGTCCTTCGATGTGGAGATCCTTTTCCTTGCCCGGCGGCGCGGCTACCGGATCGTCGAGGTTCCCATACCATGGTATTTCAATCCGGAAAGCCACATCAGCGTCATGCGGGATTCCTTCCAGATGGCCCTGGACATTTTTAAAATCCGGATCAACGCGGCGAGCGGGAAGTATGACCACGCAGGCTGATGGCCGCAGCTCTCTCTCCACCCCAGATTTGAGCCTGGAGTCAGCGCTGTGGGCGGCTGGTATCGGTCCGATTGCGGGAATTGATGAAGCGGGGCGAGGCGCCCTGGCCGGGCCTGTTGCGGCTGCCGCGCTGATTCTGCCGCCCGACCCGGCGATCCAGGAGCAGCTCTGGGGTCTACAGGACTCGAAGCGGTTGACGCCGGTGGAGCGCGCCGGCTGGTCAGTCCGCGTGCGCAAAACCAGCCTCGATTGGGGAGTGGGATTCGCCTCCCACGCTGAGATCGACCGCTATGGGATCGTCCCCGCCACCCGGCTTGCCATGCAGCGCGCCGTCGAGGCGCTCCAGGTCCGGCCGGAACATCTGCTGATCGATTATCTCCTGCTCCCCAGCCTTGACCTGCCTCAGACCGCCTTGATCAAGGGGGATTCCCGTTCGCTGACCATCGCTGGCGCTTCCGTCCTCGCCAAGACAGCCCGGGATGCCCTCCTGCTCGCCCTGGAGACCGAGTTTCCCGGCTACGGTTTTGGCGCGCACAAGGGCTACGGCACACGGCAGCACCTAGCCGCTCTGGATGCGCTGGGACCCTGCCCGATTCACCGGCGAAGCTTCGCGCCGGTCAGGGTCAGGGGAAAGGGATAAGCGGACAGGACTTAGGCATCAGGAGATAAGAGTAGTGAATGGTCGATTGGAGGTGTGATATGCCGACAAAGAAGATTCCACGCCAGTGTGGATTGTGGGACAGCCCAATTTCGCCGCTGAGCGTCGCTCGCGGCTTGACGTTCAGCGACGTGGCATGGGACAGCGGCGGGACCCTCGCCTGGCGAGAGGTCCGCTCCGGGTGGGGCGCGATCGTCCTGCAAGGACCAGACAGGAACGCGCCGCGCGACTTGAACAGCGATTTCTCCGTCCGGGCAAAAGTCGGCTATGGCGGCGGGGATTTCATCCTGGACCGCGGGCAGGTCTATTTTGCGGAAGAAGCATCCGGGAGGCTGTACCGCCAACCAGTGGCCGGCGGCGCGGCGCGGCCGATCACCCCGGACTTCGGCAGCTGCGCCTCGCCCGCACCCTCCCCGGCTGGGCGCTGGCTGACCTTCGTCCACACCCACGAGGGACAGGACTGCCTGGGGATCGTGGACAGCGAAGGAAAGGACTGGCCGCAAAAACTGGTCTCCGGCGAGGATTTCTACATGCAGCCCGCCTGGCATCCCCGGGGGAAGCAGATCGCCTGGGTCGCGTGGAATCATCCGAACATGCCATGGGACGGCACGACCCTTTTCCTGGGCGAGCTGGTCTTTCCGGAGAACAGCCTGCCCCGGCTGCGAAGCGCGGATGCCATCGCGGGGGGGACCACCGTTTCTATCTTCCAATCGCTCTTTTCACCGGATGGACGCTACCTTGCTTACGCTTCGGATGCAGAGGGCTGGTGGCAGATTTACCTCTACGACCTGGCAGAAAAATCCCACCGAAAACTGACCGCCGCGGATGCCGATCACGGCCGGCCAGCCTGGGTTCAGGGGATGCGCACTTTCGGCTTCGATCCCGACGGAAACAGCCTCCTTTTCATCCGGAACCGGCTGGGGTTCGCGAGCCTCTGGAGCGTGGACATCGCTTCCGGAGAAGAAAATCGCCTGGAACTTGGGGAAGAATATACCTGGCTGGAGCAGATCGCCGTCTCCCCGGAGTACACGCCCGAGGGGAGAGTAGAGATCGCGCTGATCGCCTCCGGGCCGGCTGCACCGCCGCGCGTAATCGCGGCCAGCTTTGGGAAAGAACGAGGTGACCGGCTGCGCTTGTCCCCCGAGGTCAGGATCCTGCGCAGGGCGACGGCTGAAGATGTCCGTTCAGAGGTCTACGCTCCTGCCGAACCGGTCACCTGGCAGGGCTTCGACGGAAAACCGGTCCATGGGCTGTATTATCCCGCCCACAGCCCGGCGTTCTCCCCCATAGGGAAACCCCCGTTGATCGTCAGCATCCACGGGGGACCGACCAGCCAGGCGAGGGCAGCTTTCAACCCGGGCGCCCAGTTCTTCACCACGCGTGGCTACGCTTTCCTGGAAGTCAATTACCGGGGGAGCACCGGCTACGGGAGGGCTTACTGGGAAGCCTTGAAGGGACAATGGGGGATCTACGACGTCGAGGACGCGATGAGCGGCGCCAGGCACCTGGTTGAACAGGGCGCGGTCGACGGCGACCGCCTGGTGATCATGGGTGGGAGCGCCGGGGGCTACACCGTTCTTCAGTCGCTCGTCGACCATCCCGGTTACTACAAGGCCGGTGTGTGCCTGTACGGCGTGGCCAACCAGTTCACGCTCGCGGCTGAAACCCACAAGTTCGAGGCGCGCTACTCCGATCAGCTGCTCGGACCGCTGCCGGAAGCGGCAGAGAAATACAGGAACCGGTCACCGGTCTTCTTCGCCGACCAGATCCGTGACCCCGTGATCATCTTCCAGGGAGGGGACGACCGCGTGGTCCCGCGGGCGCAGTCCGACGAGATCGTGGCTTCCCTGCAGCGGCGCGGCGTCCCGCACGAATATCACCTTTACCCTGGGGAAGGGCATGGCTTCCGGAAGGTCGAGACCATCGAGCATTTCTACAAATCGGTTGACAGGTTCTTGAGACAGCACGTGATCTACGCCTGACGAACAGTCATCGAGTATCAGACTTCGGAACGAAGTCGTTGCTTCTCTGAAAAGTTTTCGGAAGTCGGTTTTTGACTTCCGAGATCTGTATATCGGGGTTCGTCCGTCTTCCTCAGAACCAGTCTTTCCTCCAAAAGACGAACACGACCGAGAGCGAGATCAGGAAAGTGAAGGCGATCACGATCAGAAAAGCCTGCCCATAGCTTTGAAACGGCAGATCGACGTTCATGCCGAAGAAACTGGCGATGATCGTGGGCAGGCTGAGCACCACGGTTATCGAGGCAAGGAATTTCATCACCACATTCAGATTGTTCGAGATAATGGAAGCGAAAGCATCCATCATGCTGCTGAGGATGTTCGTTGTGATGCTGGTCATCTCGATCGCCTGCTGGTTCTCGGTCAATACGTCTTCGAGCAGGTCCTCGTCGTCGGGGTAGGTCCGGAACAGCTGGCTGCGCTGGAGCCGCTCCAACGTCAGCTCGTTCGACTTCAGACCAGTCGTGAAATAAGTCAGGCTTTTCTCGTACTTCAGCAGTTCGAGGACTTCCTTGTTCCGGGTGGAAAGCTGCAGGCGGTCTTCGAGGATGTCCACCACTTTATTGATCTCACGCAAATAGACCAGATATTTATTGGCAACCGCCAGCAGCAGCCGCAGCACAAACCGGCTGCGTTTCGAGGTGGAAAAATTACGGACGTTTCCATTTGAGAAGCGTTGCAAGATGTCGTTGTCCTGCTTACAAACGGTGATTATGTAGCTGTCGGTAAGGATGATTCCCAAAGGGATGGTGATGTAAGGAATGTCTTCAGTTTCTCCCTGATAAATCGGAATGCGCACGATGATCAAGATCTCGCCGTCTTCCTTCTCCGTCCGTGACCGTTCATCCACATCCAGAGGGGATGTGATGAAATCCAGCGGGATACCCAACGATTGCAGAATTTCGATATCCGCAGGAGATGGATCGATGGCGTTCAGCCAGCAGCCGTGCGTTGGTTCGGTCAGTGTCGTCAGGCCGTACTCGCTTGCGTTGTAAATCTTCAGCATGGTCTACACTCCTTTCAGGCAACTGCCCTGAGAATAGAATTCAAAATGGTTCATCAAGTAAGGGTATATCATCCTGTTAAAAAGCAAACTTCCCGAAAAGGGCTGCCAATAAACAGGAAGCTGCGTTTTCGGGAAGTCCAGGCGTGCGGAACTACACTGCCCCTATGCAGCAGCCTCCATCATGCGAATACGTTCGGGCGCGCTGGCGTGGCGAGGGATCCCCCCACGCCGGCAGATCAACCGAATGTGGGTCCGATATGAACACGGATTGTTGCAAGATATTCGCCCATTCATAACATCTCAAGTATAGCGTGTGGATGGATTTTGAGCAAGAATCCAGATTTTCAGCTGACAATTCCACCAGTTATCCTCGCGGTCGATCCATCCGCCGCAGGTAAGCCTTCGTGATCTCTTCTACAAAGGCCGGGATGACCGCCAATCCTGCGATCAGCGCCCATTCCCTGAAGTTCAACGCGTGCGTGTTGAAGATGGATTGGAGGAACGGCACATAGATCACCAGCAGCATCAGGGTGAGCGAGAGCGCAACCGCATACTGCATGTAGCGGTTGGAAAAGACTCCCAGCCGGAAGATGGACACGCGCTCCGATCGCACGGTATAAGCGCGGAAAAGCTCGCAGAGGGAGAGAGTGACGAATGCCATCGTCTCGGCGGTCTGCACGTCAATCCCCCGCCAGTCGAAATTCAGCAGGAACGCCAGGGGATTGGCTCCATCAAAGGAGATGCCGGCATCGCCCAATACCCAAAACAGCCCAATCGTAAAGGCGAGCAACGTCGCGCCGGTCTGGGCGAGGGTCTGGATCCCGATGCCCAGGCGCATGGTCCGGTTGACGATCGGTTCCTTGGGGTCGCGCGGCGGCCTGCTCATGATGCCCGGGTGCTCCTTCTCCATCGCCAGGGCAAGCGCCGGAGCGCCGTCGGTGAGCAGGTTCAACCACAGCAGCTGAATCACCGTCAGCGGTGTCGGGAGACCAGCCAGGGTGGCGAGGAAGATGATCATGATCTCCGCCACGTTGGAGGAGAGCAAGAAGAAGACGAACTTGCGGATGTTGGCGTAGATCACCCGCCCCTGCTCGATGGCGGCGACGATGCTGGCGTAGTTGTCATCGGTCAGCACCATGTCCGCAGCTTCCTTGGCGACATCCGTGCCTGTGATGCCCATGGCGATCCCGATATCGGCGCGCTTGATGGCCGGCGCGTCGTTGACCCCGTCGCCGGTCATGGCGACGACCTGGTTGTTCGCGCGCAGCGCCTCGACGATGCGCAGCTTGTGCTCCGGCGAGACCCGGGCGAAGACGTCCGTGGACATCACCTGGCTCTCCAGTTCTTCCCCGGTCATCTGGTCGAGCTGCACCCCGGCCAGCACCTGATGCCCCGGTTCCAGCAGGCCGATCGACTCGGCGATGGCGCGGGCTGTGTTGGGGTAATCGCCCGTGATCATCAGGGTGCGGATCCCGGCGCGGCGAGCCTTTTCCAGGGCCGGCGGGACCTCCGGGCGCGGCGGATCGATCATCCCGACCAGCCCGACGAAAACCAGCTCCCGCTCGAGATCCTCCAGGTCAAGTTCTCCTGTAACGGCCTGGACGGTGCGGTACGCCATTCCGAGGACGCGCAGCGCATCCTGCGTCATCTGATCGTTGGCATCCAGGATACGCCTGCGCGTCGATTCGTCCAGCGGCGCCGGTGTGTCATCGATCCGCTGGTAGTGCGAGCAGCGCTGCAGCACCAGGTCCGGGGCACCCTTTTCCGTGATGACATACCACTTCCGATCCCGCTCGTCGTAGAACGGCGAGATGTCCTCGGGCCGCGGGTCGCGCAGGGCGTGCAGGGTGATCATGCGCTTGCGCGCGGCGTCGAAGGGGACCTCCTGGACGCGTGGGTAGGCTTTGTTGAGATCGGCGGTCCAGGCCCCGGCCTTGGCTGCGGCGACGATCAGCGCTCCTTCGGTGGGGTCTCCCGCCACGCGGTAGGACCGCTCTGAGCCACCATCCGAGCCGCCCAGATCGAGTTGAGCGTCGTTGTTGAGCGCGGCCACCCAGAGAGCCGTCTGCGCGCCGGGATAGTCCTTCAAGGAAACACGGTTGCCGTCGACCAGGAAATCGCCATGCGGCGCATACCCACTGCCGGTGACCTCGATGAACTGCCCGTCCACCCACAGGCGCGAGACGGTCATCTCGTTTTGAGTCAGGGTTCCGGTCTTGTCCGAACAGATCACCGTCGCTGACCCAAGGGTCTCGACGGAGGACAATCGGCGGATGAGCGCGTGGCGCTTGATCATCTCGCGCATCCCCAGCGCCAGGCTGATGGTCACCACAGCTGGCAGGCCCTCCGGGACCGCAGCGATGGCCAGCCCCACGGAGATCATGAACATCTCGAGCGGGGCGTATCCCTGCAGCCAGCCGACGAGGAAAACGATGGCGCAGATCGCCAGGGCCGCCCAGCCGAGCATCTTCCCCAGCGAATCCAGGCGGCGCTGGAGCGGAGTCGGTTCATTTTCTACCGATTGGAGCATCCGGGCGATCAGGCCGATCTGGGTGTGCATGCCCGTGCTGACCACGACGCCCTTCCCCCGCCCGTAGTTGACGACGGTGCCCATAAAGACCGTGTTCTTGCGGTCCCCAAGGGGGATGTCCGCTTCCAGGCGCACGGCAGCGTCTTTCTGGACCGGGACCGATTCCCCGGTCAGCGCCGCTTCTTCAATCCGCAAGTTGACCGCTTCCAGCAGCCGGATGTCCGCCGGGACGAAGTTACCCGCCTCGAGCAGCACCAGATCTCCCGGCACCAGCTCCCTGGCTGGAACAGACTGCCGCACTCCGCCGCGCACCACGTGCGCCTCCGGGGCTGCCAGCTTGCGGAGCATGGCGAGAGCGCGCTCGGCGCGTCCCTCCTGGATCACCCCCAGGGTCGCGTTGAGGACGACGATAGCAATGATCGCCGCCGCTTCGACGTAATCCCCCAGCGCCGCGGAGATCAGCGAGGCGACGATCAGCAGGATCACGACGAAGTTCTTGAACTGCGCCCCGAGCATCTGCCAGAAGGTCGTGGGTGGCGCCTCTTCCAGCTCATTGGGTCCAAACTGCTCCAGACGCGCGCGGGCTTCCTCGGGGTCCAGTCCTCTTTCCGCGAAGGTCGCCAGGCGCGCCAGCACGTCCTCGGCCTCGACAGCGTGCCAGGAATCCCCATTTATTTTTTCTACGATTCCGTTGCGGGATGTCTTCTCAAGCGCCAATGTCTGTACGCTCCTTTATCCTTTATTGTACATGATTGCTCGTCCCAGGAAAATCCATTGGATGAGGCTTACGCATCTGTAAAACGGCCGGCCTGGTTTGGGAAACCGTGCATCCATAATAAAAAGACCACCGGCAACCTGGGTTGCGGTGGTCTCGCTGTAGTCTACTGGAAGCCGAGAGCCGGCGTCGGTGTGCCCTGGCTCTGTCCTGACGGCTGTCCATCCTGCGGAGGCAGGCAGCTACTCCCCATCCGGAACGAGCATAGTGTATCCAATCCCGGCATCCCTGTCAAGCGCGATTGGGCAACCGGCCCACGAAAGGAATGCGTTCCTCATGTTATGCCGCCGCTCCTGCGACGGCGCTCGAACCGCAGGGCCAGATCGGTCTCGATGCAGGAGCATCACGGCCAGGAAAAAATATCACCCGACCCGCGTAACAACCGCCCACACGACGAGCTGGCGCGGGCCGTGCACGCCGAGGGTCACGGTGAGCTCGATGTCGGCGGTGCGGCTGGGGCCGGTGATGAAGACCAGGTAGGGCTGGCCCTTCGCCTCGGCGAAGACCTGGTGCATGTCCGCCCGCAGCGCCGCCGGATCCAGCAGGGCCAGGTGGACGCGCGGCAGGAGGGAGACCGCGCGCGGCTTCTCCGGGGAGGAAACCAGGGCGAGGGTGCCGGTCTCCGGGAGGGCGTAGTCCACCCCGGTCACACCCAGATCGCAGCGGGCGAGCTCCTCCGGGGCGGAATGGGGCGAGAGCAGTTCGACGCCAAGCGCAGCCAGCCGCTCTTCGATGCACAGTGCATCGAGCCAGGGGGTCCGCCAGCAGGCGGCTGAGGCGATCTGCTTCGAATGCACCAGCTCGGCCAGGCTCTCCCCGATCGAGCCGGCATCTATCCGCCGGGTCTCGCCGGATAGCGCCTCGATCTCCGCCAATAGAAGCACAAGCTCGGCGGCGGGGTCCGCGGGATCCCGAGGGGGCAAGATCAGTGGGCGCGGCGCGAGGGGCAAGCCGGCCTCCCGCCCCAACGCCCGCCGCACCGAGGTGATTACGGAGTTCTCCTGGGATTTCCTGTCTTTAAGATCCTCCACACCTGTGTTCCTTTCCTTCGGAGGTAAAAATTAACCACGAAGTTCACAGAGGTCAGGAAGTTTTTCCCTTCCTTCGTGTCCTCGTGGTTGATTCCAATTCCTTTCTCTCACCACAAAGATACCAGGGCACCAGTTTTCCTCGATGTGTCGCATGTCATCGCGGGTTACCTTTCCTTCCATCCCAGAACCGGCGGAAGCCGCCGCGAAAGACCGGGAAGGGGCGCGCTCGGGTCCAGCGGTTCAAAGGCGGGGGTAAATCTGGCAGCCATTCCCCCTTACGGAAAGGCGCCTGGAGCAGCGGCAGCAGCCGCGTCCCGAGATGGTAGAGCCAGGGGGTCGCGAGCGTCCACCTGCCCAGCCTGGCCGCGAAGCGCAGGCTTGGCGGGGCGGATGGCGGCTCGAACTCGTCGCCTTCCACCACCCGGCGCCGCAGGTGCAGCAGGATCTGCGGGATGGGGATCTTGACCGGGCAGACTTCGGCGCATGCGCCGCACAGAGAAGATGCGAAGGGCAGCTCCCGGGCAGACTCAATGCCCAGGATCTGGGGGGTGAAGATCGCTCCGATCGGACCGGAGATGAACCAGCCGTAGGCGTAACCGCCGACGTGCCTGTAAACCGGACAGACGTTGAGGCAGCAGCCGCAGCGGATGCACTTCAGGGTCTCGCGCCCGATCGGGTCGCGCAGCATGCGGCTCCGGCCGTTGTCGAGGAGGACCAGGTGGAACTCCTCCGGTCCGCCTTCTTCGGAGCTGCGCCGGGGTCCCGTAATGAACGAAGTGTAAGCGGTGAGCTTCTGCCCGGAGGCGCTGCGGGCCAGCAGCCGCAGCAAGACGGTCAGGGATTCCCAGTCGGGGACGACCTTGTCGATCCCGACCACCGCGACATGCACTTTCGGCAGCATGGTGCACATGCGCCCGTTGCCCTCATTGGTGACGATCACGAGGGTTCCTGTTTCGGCGACCAGGAAGTTCGCGCCCGAAATACCCATGTCGGCCGCCAGGAAGCGCTCACGTAGGGCTTTCCGGGCGATGGCTGCCAGCTCTTGCGGGTCTTCCGGCGCGTCGACGCCCAGTTTCTCCCGGAACAAGGCGGCGATATCCTCCCTGGTCTTGTGCACCGCAGGCGCAATGATGTGTGAAGGCCCCTGGCCCGCCAGCTGGATGATGAACTCGCCCAGGTCTGTCTCGACCGCCTGGATGCCGGTCTCCTCCAGGGCGTGGTTGAGCCCGATCTCCTCCGTCGCCATCGACTTGACCTTGACTGCCATCCTGACGGACCGCTCCCGAGCCAGGTCGAGCACGATCCGGCGCGCCTGGGCCGCGTCGATCGCCCAGTGCACCTGCCCACCTGCAGCGGTCACCCGTTCTTCCAGGCGTTCCAGGTAGGCGTCCAGGTGCAACAGGGTGTGCAGGCGGATCTCGTGGGCTGCCTGGCGGAGGGATTCCCAGTCGGGAAGCTCCGCAACGCGGGTAGCGCGATATCCGAGGAATCGATTCGTCGCCCGTTCCAGGGCGGTCGGGATATTCTCTGGGACCTTCTCCGAATATTCAGCAAAAGAGATATCCACGGATTGAGTTGCGTGAGGCGCAGATTCACGACTCATAGTGCGCCATCCTGGGAGGCTAGCACGTCGATCAGGTGCAGCGCCTTCACCGGCGCACCCGCCCGGCGCAGCCCGCCGCTGATGTTCATCAGGCACCCCGCGTCGCAGGCAACGACCGCCTCCGCACCCGTGGCGAGGATGTTCCTGACCTTGGCTTCCATCATCGCCTGGCTCACCGCTGGGTAGATCACGCTGAACACGCCGCCGAACCCGCAGCAGGTCTCCTCGTCCCGGAGCGGCACCAATTCGATACCACGGACCGCGCTCAGCAGCTGTTTGGCTTCCCGCCTCAGCCCCAATCCCCGCAGCAGGTGGCAGGAGGGGTGGTACGTGACCCGGTGGGGGAAATGCGCCCCGACATCGGCGACCTGGAGCCGGTGGACGAGGAACTCGGAGAACTCGAAGGTGCGCGCGGCGAGATCCCGGGCCAGGCCGTGCTCAGGCGCGCCCTCCGGGAACAGCTCCGGGTAGTGGTGGCGCACCATGTCCACGCACGAACCGGAGGGAGAGACGATGGGGACCCGGCTGGCGCCGAACGTCTTTAGCCAGCTGGCCGCTAATCGGCGGGCTTCGCCCTGGTAGCCGCTGTTGAAGAGCGGCTGTCCGCAGCAGGTCTGGGCAGCTGGAACCTCGACCCCGATGTCGAGCCGCTCCAGCAGCCGGACCATATTCTCAAGCGTGCCGGGATAGAACTGCTCCGCCAGGCAGGTGATGAAGAGTTGGGCTTGAATGGGCATGAACCAATTTTAGCCGAAATTGGTTATTACTGGAACCGAGAGGTCATCCAGAGCGATCGCGACCTCCCTTGAAACAGGGTTCTCGCTTTGAAGAGGGTTCCCCATGCTATAATCCGCCTGAAATCAAGCCGAGGGAGTTGACCTGATGATGCCGAGTCACACTACATACCCCGAAGACGGGGAGAAGATTTATTCCAAAGATGGGAGAGTGCACGTGCCCGGCCACGTGATCATCCCGTTCGTGGAGGGAGATGGGACGGGCCGCGACATCTGGCGGGCATCCCAACGCGTGTTCGACGCCGCAGTGTCAAAAGCTTACCAGGGAGCGCGCCAGGTCGCCTGGATGGAAGTCCTGGCAGGCGAAAAAGCGTACCGCCTGACCGGCACCTGGCTGCCCGAAGAGACGATCGAGGCCTTTCGTGAATACACCGTCGGGATCAAAGGACCGCTGACGACACCCATCGGTGGAGGGATCCGGTCATTGAACGTCGCACTGCGCAAGGCGCTCGACCTATATGTCTGCCAGCGTCCGGTCCGCTACTTCCCGGGCGTCCCCTCCCCGGTAAAACATCCCGAATACGTTGACATGATCGTCTTCCGAGAAAACACCGAAGACATCTACACAGGGATCGAGTTCGAACACGGCACCCCGCAGAATCAAAAATTCAAGGCGCTGCTCCAGGAGAACTTCCCGGAGGAATATGGGAAGATCCGTTTTCCGGATACGGCTGGTTTCGGCATAAAACCGGTGTCCAGGGAAGGCACATTTCGCCTGGTTCGCGCGGCAATCCGCTACGCCCTGGAGAACCGACGCCGCAGTGTGACGCTGGTCCATAAAGGGAACATCATGAAATACACCGAAGGCTCCTTCCGCAATTGGGGATATGAGCTGGCAGAGGCTGAATTCGGCGATCAGGTCTACACCTGGAGCCAGTGGGAGCGGACCGTTCAGGCTTCCGGCGAAGAGGCAGCCAACCAGGAGCAGGAACGGGCGCTCAAAGCCGGGAAGCTGCTGGTCAAGGACGTGATCGCCGACATCGTTTTCCAGCAGACCATCACCCGGGCGCGCGAGTTCGATGTGCTGGCGACGATGAACCTGAACGGGGACTACCTCTCCGACGCCCTGGCAGCCCAGGTGGGAGGGATCGGCATCGCACCCGGCGGCAACATCAACTACACGACCGGACACGCCGTGTTCGAGGCCACCCACGGCACGGCTCCCAAGTACGCGGATAAGGATATGGTCAACCCGGGCTCAGTGATCCTGTCAGGAGAGATGATGTTCCGGTATCTTGGCTGGAATGAAGCTGCGGACCTGATCATTAAAGGCATGGAAGGGGCGATCGCTGCCAAAACCGTGACCTACGATTTCCACCGCCTGATGGAAGGCGCAACCCTCCTCAAAACCTCTGAGTTTGGCGACGCGGTGATCCAGCACATGGATGATTAACGAAGGACGAAAGTTGGATCTGGGGATTAACAGGCTTCCGAAGTCTCATCGCAGACTTCGGAAGTCTGATTCATGACTGGAGCTCTAACCGCCTGAGCCACCTGGTAAGCCCTGCGCTCCGGGCGGAGGTCTCCAGAATCCGGCGGAAGCCGGCTTTCTCGAACATCGATGTCGTTCCAACGTATGCAAGTGCGACATCGATCGGCTTTCCGCCAGGATCGACCGGATATGCCTCGAGAGCGGGTGCGCCAAGCTCGCGTGCGTACTCTATTAACCCATCGAGCAATGTTCGCGCCACCCCTCGCCTCCGGAAACCCACGCGAACGAGAAAGCAGACGATGGACCACACCGGGCGATCGTCGATTGCGGGGATCGAGCGCGATCGGACGAGCCTTTCCATCTCGGGCCGCCGCCCAAAGCCGCACCACCCCACCACAAGCCGAGAATCGGCGTAAGCCAGCATACCCGGCGGTACAGGCTTATTGAGCTGGCTTCGAAGTGCAGCCTTTCGCCTGGCTGACCAGGTTTCGAAAGGCTCGTCCTTAGAAAGGCGTTTGTACTCGCCCGAGGATACCCGCCAGTACTGGCACCAGCAGGGAGTTCGAGCAAAAAACTCTTCGATGTCGGGCCAATGCGCGGGCGCAGCCGGCAAGACTTCAACCGGACCCTTCTCTGATGATATGGCTGGCATTCTCGTGTCTCCAGCTCTTCATTATACTGGCAGAAATCTGATATGAAAGATAGCGATTATAATAAAATCGTTTTAGTGGTTGCGTCCTAAATTTTTTATTCCATAAATTATTCCCGGAGGTTTGCATGGATTTCCTTAAATTGAACGTCACCGGTCTGGCGCGCTACCGGGGGCAGGAAGGGCAATTGAGCTTCATCCTGCACCGGCTGACCGGGCTGGGCACCTTGCTCTTCCTCGCGATCCACATCCTGGATACTGCAACGGTATATTTCTACCCATCGCTGTATTCGCACGCGATCGATCTTTACCGCAGCACACCCTTCATGATCGGTGAGATCGCCCTGGTGTTTGCCGTGATCTACCACGGCATCAACGGAGCGCGCATTGCGATTTTCGACCTGTTCATGCCGGGGAAGTGGAACATTAAGACCCAGCGGAAGACCGCGTTTTGGACTCTTGGTCTGGCTGTCCTCTTGTGGATGCCGGCAGCTTATCTGATGGGCCGCGCCTTGCTGGTTCACAATTTCGGGCTATTTGGATGATTTCGGCGGAGTTAAATCCATGGCGACCCAAAGCGATACTCTTGAAATCCCGCGGGTAGAAGTCTCCGAAGGTATCGAAGGCTTGGCCTGGAAGTGGATGCGGTACAGCGGGCTGCTGCTCATCCCCCTGGCGTGGGGGCACGTCGCCATCCAGGACGTGCTGGTTGGCGTCCACGCCATCGACCTCGATTACGTCGCGATGCGTTGGGCTTCGCTCGGCTGGCGCGTCTACGACTTCCTGCTCCTGGCTTTCGCCTTCGCGCACGGAGTGAACGGCTTACGCCAGGTGCTGAACGATTATATTAAAAAGGAAAGCGCTCAGAGGAAGATCGCCTGGGGTTTATTGGGATTTTGGGCGATCCTCTCGTTGATCGGCGCAGCAGCGATCGTCGGCGGGGTCAGGACGCCGTAATTCCCGAAGAAACGAAAAGCCTCTCGGTGACGAGAGGCTTTTCAGTTTGCAACCGAGGAACCGGGTCTACCCGGGCAGTGATGAGGCTGCGTTGTCAGCGGCGTTGAGGCGGTATTGTGTCTGCGGTGCTGAGACCCGTCTGCGGCGATGAATGCCAGGAGGAAGCGGCAGACCAGTCTCGTTCAAGGTATCTCGGCGGTGTTCGGTGATGTGTTCGGCGATGTTCTTCGGTGCAGTGGGTAAGTATCCAATTCCTCAGGTGTTGCCAGACCAGTAACTTATACAAAACTTGTCCTATTATAGGGGAAATGGTGATGTATGTCTAAGGACATCTGGAACTATTAAACCATGATGATCGTCACTTTTCTTTCCCTCCCCGCAGGTGCAATAATGGTCGTGCGGTGATCGGCGATCCCTGGGATCTACCTGGATTGGGAGGTGAAAGATGGGCACGAACAGAAAAGTCGGCTTTTTCACAGGGTTGAGGTACCGGGGCGGAAGCCCGATGTGGTCGTGGATGCTCCACCGCATCACAGGTGTTGCGATGCTGGTGCTCGCTTCGATGCATATTCTCGCTTCATTCTTCACCCAGCAGACCGGCAGTGCGCTGGCAGCCTCCGTCAATGCCCTCTATGAATCCTGGTTCTTCCAGGTCCTGGTCACCTTCATCGTCCTCTTCCATGGCCTGAACGGCCTGCGGCTCGCAATCCTGGACCTGTGGCCCGGGCTCCAGCTATACCAGCGGCAGGCCATCCGGGTCCAGCTGCTGCTGTTTATTCCCATATACGGTCTGGTGGTCTTTTTCCTGATCCAGCGCGCCCTTTCTTCCAGCGCCTGATGAGGTGTCGCCATGCGAAGCCGCTCGATACAACCCGCTTTTTCTTTCGAATACCTTGCCTGGATCTTCACCCGCGTTTCTGCGCTCCTGCTGGTACTGCTAACAGCGATTGGATTCACCGCCGCGCTGGCTCTCGGAGCTGTGGGTCAGATGGACTTCGTTACTCTCATGCGCTGGTCATTCTTCCCCAACCCCAACCACGTGATCCATAGCAGCCTCCCTGACGTCACGCGTGGCTGGACGAACGCCTTCTGGCAGATCGTGCAGATCCTGATCGTCTTCCTTGGCGCCACTCACGGCTTCAATGGGCTGCGGGTAGTGATCGAGGACTTCGTCGGTCAGAATGCCTGGCGGCCGGCCTTGCGAGGGCTCCTCTGCCTGTTCTGGATCTTCATGATGATGGTCGCGCTGTATGTGATCCTGGCCTCCTGATTAATCCACCGCTCAGTTTTGGAGTAAGTTTATCCTTTATAATATTGGGCGAGACGGTTGTCTCGCCCTGTTCATGCTTTGGCAGTGGGCCGGAACAACACGCCATCGCTGTGAAGGAGGTCAATACCACCCATTGATGAATGTCCACAAATACGATGTCCTGGTTGTCGGGGCAGGCGGCGCGGGACTGATGGCCGCCCTTTACGCCTCTCGTTCCGTGAGCACCGCCGTGATCAGCAAGCTCTACCCGACCCGCTCGCACACTGGCGCTGCGCAGGGCGGAGTAGGCGCCGCTCTGGGGAATCTCGAGGAGGACCACCCGGAGTGGCACACCTTCGACACCGTGAAAGGGACAGACTATCTCGGCGACCAGGACGCCATCGAGTTCATGTGCGCGGAAGCAATCCCCGCTGTGTACGAGCTCGAGCACATGGGGCTGCCGTTCTCGCGCACCCCAGATGGGCGCATCGCCCAACGCCCCTTCGGCGGACATACCAACAACGTCACGGGGAAACCCGTGCGGCGCGCCTGCTACGCCGCCGACCGAACCGGCCACATGATCCTCCAGACCCTCTACCAACAGTGCATCAAGAACCGGGTCACTTTCTTCGACGAGTTCCAGGTATTAGACCTGCTGTTGGTTAACGGGGCTGCCGCAGGCGTGGTTGCCATGGAGCTGGCCAGCGGAGAACTCCACGTGTTCCACGCAAAGGCGGTCATCTTCGCGACCGGCGGGCACGGCCGTATCTGGGAGATCACCTCCAACGCGTACGCCTACTCCGGAGACGGGATCGCCATCACGCTGCGCCGGGGCATCCCAGCCGAGGACATGGAATTCTTCCAGTTCCACCCCACCGGCATCTACCGCTTGGGAATCCTGATCACAGAGGGAGTGCGCGGCGAGGGCGGGGTGTTGCTCAACGACCTCGGAGAGCGCTTCATGGAAAAATATGCCCCGACGGTGAAAGACCTCGCCTCCCGGGACGTGATCAGCCGGGCCATGTACCTGGAGATGCAGGCCGGCCGCGGGATCGGCGGGAAGCGCTACCTGCACCTGGACGTGCGGCCGGAGACGGTCAACCGGTACGCTGCGCTCGACGGGCGTAAAACGCCGGATGGCTCCCCGTACACCGTAACCGCCGAGGAGATCCTCTCCAGGCTGCCGGACATCATTGACTTCTGCCGGACCTACCTGGGTGTGGACCCGGTGACCCAGCCGATGCCTGTGCAGCCCACGGCGCACTACGCCATGGGCGGCATCCCGACGAACAAGTTCGGCGAGGTAGTCATCGACGAGAAAAACACGGTCATGCCTGGGCTGTTCGCCGCCGGTGAAGTCGCCTGCGTCTCGGTGCACGGAGCCAACCGCCTCGGGACCAATTCGCTGCTCGACCTGCTCGTCTTTGGCAAGTATTCCGGGCTGCGCGCCGCAGAGTTCTCCAGAGCGGCCGCTTTCCAGCCCCTGCCTCCCGACGCGACGGATTTCGCCCGCGCGCAGCTGGACGCCCTGCTCCACGCTTCCGGAAGTGAACGCCCCGCCGAGATAGCCAGCGAGATGAAGAAAGTGATGAACGACCACGTCGGGGTCTTCCGCACCGAGGCAGGGATGAACCAGGCCCTGAAGGCAATCCGAGAGCTGCAGGAGCGTTTCCACCACCTGCGCATCGACGACACCGGAAAGGTCTTCAATACCGAGCTGCTCACGACCTGGGAGCTTGGCAATCTGCTCGATTTGGCGGAGGTTACGACAGCTGCTGCCCTGGCGCGGACGGAGAGCCGCGGGGCGCATGCCCGGGAGGACTACCCCAAACGTGACGACAAGAACTGGCTGAAGCACAGCCTGGCCTGGCGGGTGCCCGACGGTCCCGGCGGCAGGTATGAGATCGAGCTGCGCTATAAGCCGGTCGTGATCACGAAATATGAACCCAAAGAACGGGTGTATTAGCGTTGTCATCCAAAAGGACACTTATCGATGCAGGTTACCCTGAGAATCTTCCGCTACAACCCTGAAAAAGACAAAAAACCGCATTACGAGACCTACCAGGTCGAAGCTGATCCAACCGACCGGGTGCTCGACCTCCTCGAGTACATTAAAGGTCACCGCGACGGGACGCTCTCTTTCCGCCGTTCCTGCGCGCACGGCATCTGCGGCTCGGACGCCATGCGCATCAACGGGCGCAACTACCTGGCCTGCAAAGTGCTGGTGAAAGAGTTCGGCGGAGCCCGCATCACTGTTGAGCCGTTGCTCGGCCTGCGGGTCATCAAAGATTTAATCGTGGACATGGAGCCCTTCTTCGAGCACTACCGCTCGGTAATGCCCTATTTCGTCAACGACGAACCGCCGCCGGAAGGAGAGCGGCTGCAGAGCATCAAACAACGCGAGCGCTTCGACGACACGACCAAGTGCATCCTGTGTGCAGCCTGCACCACTTCATGCCCTTCCTTCTGGGCCAATGACCGATATGTAGGTCCGGCGGCGATCGTCAACGCCCACCGCTTCATCTTCGACAGCCGCGACCGGGCGGCCGCCGAACGGCTGAAGCTGCTCAGCGGCCAGTTCGGCGTGTACCGCTGCCACACGATCTTCAACTGCACCCTGGCCTGCCCGCGCGATATCCAGATCACCAAAGCCATTGGGGAGATCAAGAAAGCCATCGCCACCGGGAATTTAGATTGAGCCGGTTTGCTGCGTTCGCCGATAGTTCGTGATAGCGTGCGTGAGCGCGGTCAGGGCAGGGTTCCGTGCCCGGCGGCGAGCTCACGAATATCTGAACGCGTGCTATAATTTCGAACGTCCGCCCCAATAGCTCAATGGACAGAGCGAGGCTCTCCTAAGGCCGCGATCCGGGTTCGAGTCCCGGTTGGGGCTCTGTCACAGGACAACTTATCAAATTTCTTAAGCGTTTTATGACATTCTTCCCTTGACATTATTATGGACACAGATTAAAATAATATCTGTCAAACGCCTGGGTGCCCCCCTCACCCAGGCGTTTGACCTTAAAATAGGATCTAAGGAAATCTTCAGACGAATCATTAAAAGAAGGTTAATGTACGATTCAATGACTTGGCAGACCATTCCTATCCGTGTTATCATTCACAATGGCAAGCGTCTGGGTGCCCCCCTCACCCAGGCGTTTGCCACTTTTTAACCATGGCTCTCGACCAGATCGCAATCCGTTCGCAGTTCCCAGCCCTGCGCCGTCCGGGAATCTTCCTCGATAACCCTGGCGGGACGCAGATCGCCCAACCTGCCATCGAGCGCATGCTGGACTACCTGACCGGAACCAACGCCAATCGGGGCGGGGCGTTTAGCACCAGCCGCGAGTCGGACGCCGTCCTGGAAGAAGCCCGTCGGGCCGCTGCGGATTTCCTGAACGCGCATCGACCGGAGGAGATTGTCTTCGGCGCGAACATGACCAGCCTGACCCTGCATGTGAGCCGCTGCCTGGCAAAAACCTGGCGACCCGGAGACGTGATCGCCGTAACCCGCCTGGACCACGACGCCAACCTGACTCCCTGGGTGCTGGCGGCGCAGGACAGAGGCTGCCGGGTGATCTATGTGGATTTCAACGTCGAGGAGGGGACCCTCGATATGGAGTCGCTCAGAAAAGCCCTGGAAGAGGGGCCACGTTTGCTGGCGGTCGGATACGCCTCTAACGCCCTGGGCACCATCAACCCGGTGGCAGAGATCACCAGGCTAGCGCACACGGCCGGGGCAATTCTCTACGTGGACGCAGTGCACTATGCCCCCCACGGCCCAATCGACGTCCAGGAGCTGGGCTGCGATCTCCTGGTCTGCTCAGCGTATAAGTTCTTCGGACCGCACGTCGGGGTTCTGTACGGGAGGTACGCACTGCTGGATCAGCTGCCCGCTTTCAAAGTACGCCCCGCTCCAGACGACCCGCCTGGCAAGTTCGAGACCGGGACCCAGAACCACGAGGGCATCGCCGGCGTGCTGGGGGCGCTGGAGTACCTGGAATGGCTGGGGGAGTCTTTCGGTCAGGATCACGGACCAGGACTATCCCATCGCTATTCCGGGAGGAAGCTCAGCCTGAAGAAGGCGATGGCTGCGATCCGCGATTACGAGTACGAGCTTTCGAGCCTGCTGCTGGATGTGCTGGAGGAGACCCCCGGCGTTACCGTCTATGGTCTCACCGACCGGCGCCGCCTCGAAGAGCGTGTGCCGACGGTGAGCTTCAACCTGACCTTGGGGACGGGATCGAGCCCCCGCCCGGTGCACCCGCGCCGGGTGGCGGAACTTCTCGGGCGGGAGGGTATCTTCGTCTGGGACGGGAACTATTATGCACTGGCAGTGACGGAGCGTTTGGGTGTAGAGGGGAGCGGTGGGATGGTGCGGGTAGGCCCGGTGCACTACAATACAGTGGAGGAGCTCCACCGGTTCGGGGAGTCGTTGCGAGGAATTTCCTCCGATTAACCAAGCACTTCTTCCCCCAGGGGCATCTCCAGCTCGATTTCGTCTCGTATCGGAATCCCATCCTTCCCCACGAGCGGGATCTCTGGCTTCATTTTCCGCGACTCCAACACTGTGTTCCGGTGCACTGCCACGAGCACGAAACCCCGCTTTTGGTAGAATCGCAGGGCTTCGAGGTTATCGTTGGTAGTGATGAGCCACAGTCGCCTACAATCCGCCTTTAGGGCTATGTCCTTAACAGCCTCCACCAGACCACTGCCTATCCCCCGTGCGGGGAGCAGGCTGTTGAGGCTGACGATCTCACAATCTTCGCCTTGGACCTGGTAAGTAATCCACCCCAACCATTCCTCCGTCCCACTCTCCACGGCGATAAAACCGGGAAGCGCGGCAGGTTTGTAGACCACGCCGTGGACCATGACGATCTCGCTCCCCCAGTGTTCAGCGGTCAACCTCGAAACTTTATCCCTGTCTTCCTCGTCCAACTGCCGAACCTCGAATTCGGACATAGGATGATTCTAAACGATTGCAGGATTGGATGGGCTGGCGTAACGAGAATGAATTGCCAATGGTCGCAATCCTTTACGCCGTGATCACCGTCCTGGCCTGGGGCACCTGGCTGGCCCCTTCACAGGAGGTCCGCTTCGCCAGCCAGGAGATAAAGACCTTCTACGTGGCTTTCGCCAACCTGGCGCTCGCATTGGTCGTTACATTCTCGATGGGGCTGGTGCGCGCTTCCCTCATGGTCTTCTGGTTCCCATTTTTAGGCGGCCTGGTGTGGGCGGTGAGCAGTCTGTGCGCATTCACCGCCACGCGCCACATCGGCATCGCCAAAGCATTTGGGATCTGGGCGCCGCTCAACATCGTCGTCAGCCTTTTATGGGGAGCGCTCCTGTTGTCCGAATTCCCGGACGCCGGGCTTAAATACCGGATCCTGTTGATCGTGTCGGTGCTCATCCTCCTCGCCGGCGTGCTCCTGATTCTCCTTTCCAAAGGCGAGAGAGAAATTGCCACAAACGGGAAGTCCTTTCTGGTCGGCGTGGCAGGGGCAGCCGGAGCCGGCGTCCTGTGGGGAAGCTACTTCATCCCTCTAAAGTACGCCAGCGTGTCGATGTGGGTTGGCGCTCTCCCGCTCGCGATCGGGATTTTCACCGGCAGCAGCGTCCTCGCGCTCCTTTCACGGAAGACCTTCCGGCTCGAGAAGCGAATGGACTTTTACCGAGCAGGCCTGACCGGTGTGCTCTGGGGCATTGGCAACTACGGGATGCTGCTGCTGGTCGAACAGCTCGGAGCCGGCAGGGGGTTTACGATCGCCCAGCTTTCGGTCGTCGTCAACGCCCTGGTCGGCATCTACTGGCTGAGAGAACCGGAACCAAAAACCCGCGCCGCCGGCCTCACACTGGTCGGGTGCCTCCTGGCGACATTGGGAGGCGTTCTTCTCGGGAGTCTCGAGTAACTCCAACCGGAGCAATGACTGCGACGAATGGTTGGGGTTTTCCCTTGCCCACCGGGAGTAGGCTGGCACGCTGCCAGGATCCCGGTTATACTCCAGGAAAAAGGAGACGATAAATGGAACTCACTCTCGATTCCAAACTTGCGGACATCCTGGACAACCCGCAAGCCGTAGAAATCCTGGACAGGCACGTACCCGGCGCGTCCAGGCACCCCATGCTCGCCATTGGAAAGACTCTTTCCCTGCGGATGATTCTCAGCACACCCCAGGCAGCGCAGGCTGGCTTCACTCAAGAAAAAGTAGAAGCGATACTGGCGGAGATCAACAAGAACTTACCAAAAACCTGAGGCTTCAACCCCCCATAGAGACCACCAGGACGTCGTAATACGTCCCTGCGCCAAACCCATCCAGGAGGACGTGATCCCCGGGGTTCAGGCGCGGCAGCTGGCGGAGAAACGCGATCATATTCGAAGCGGCGCTCACATTGCCGAACTCGCTGAGCAGCCACGGCATCGGCAGGTGGATGCCCTCGTTCTGGAGGTGCTTTTCTTTGAGTCGGTTGATCTTCAAATTCGCGTGGTGAACGATCGCCACGGCGATCTTTTTCTCGATCCCCCCAACCCTGCTCACCAGGTCCTGGTACATCTCATAAACATCCCGAACCACCTGGACGCCTGTCCGGACGAAGAGCTTGACCATCCCCATCGGCCCCGCCATCTTCACCGCGTCTCCGTCATCCGGTTCGTGCATTAGACCGGCGACGCGGATGTGATTGGTTCCTGCGCGGCTCACTTCAACGTTCGAACCGCCATCCTTCCGGAGACCCGAGTGGGGGTAAAACATGTGCACAGCTAATACCCCTTCTGCGTCGAATACCTCGTGCGTTTTTCCGACCAGGAATTTCATCGACTCGCCGGGGATAACTCCAATCACTCCTGCGCCGTTACCGAACAGCTGCAAGGCGTTCTTATCCCTCGAGAGCTGCACGAGCCGGCTCAAGCCCTCGATTCCCCCTACGAGGACCTTCTTCCCGGCAAGCTCCTGCGCCAGGTTTATCCCCGAGATTTGATTGACCTCGAGGTTTTCATTCAACAGCATGTGCAGCGCGCCCACGGAGCCATCGCAGGCTTTGTGCACGCTCACTTTGAGCGCATCCTCCCGGATTCCCGCCAGCTGGGCGATCCGCACCGTATAGTCCTCGACGATCGGTCCGCTGGTACCGATCAGGACCCCATCGACTTCCTCCGGATGCCACCCGCAGGCATGCGCCGCCGCACGCAGGAATTGCGCGCCGATCGCCACCTCCAGATCGACGCTCTCTTCCCTGGTGAGCGCCGGTTGGTGGTGGCGGGCGATGAATCCCAACGGTGCGAGGTCCATTCTCTCCCCCTCGGAGAGCGTCGTCCCCGTCCGCATTTCGACCATATCCGCCAGGGTTATGTTGTCGTAAGGCTGCCCCCAGGTGCCGTAGGCTCCGCCGATACCGAGCCGTTCGTTTGTCACCGTCTGGATCCCCGCCGGCACGCCATGAGCGATCGGGATCTCGATCAAATTTACCTGAGGCTGTTCGAAGAAGGGAGACGTCCCCTCTGGCATTTCCTCAGCTGTTGATTTGTCTGTCATCGTGTCCTCAAAAATCCTTGAATCTCAGGCGGTCCGTCCAGACTGCCATGATTGAAATGCAGGCCCTGCTGCTGACCTGTTTAACACCAAACCAGGAGTTACGATTTGATTTCACAAGAATGAGTTCAGGGAATGCTCCTGGACCGGCTTAAACGCGTTCGCCCCCTGTGGGTCAACCTGTGAATTCCGCAAGCCGCTCCGCCTCGAGCAGTTCCTCCGGTGTGTTTATGTTCCGAAATGCGATCCTGCCGGGATCATATTGAAAGAGTTGAGCAGGGTCGAGTGCGAGTATTCTAATCGAATCGAACCAGGAGATCAACTTCCGTTTTCCTGCATCGAGCGCTTCTTTCACAGCCGGTTGGCAGGTTTTCCGGCGATACACGGCGTGGAACGGTTCATAACCATCCTCTGTCAAGGGGATCGCTACGTCGACCTCATTTGAAAGGACAGAATCTCGCGCCAGGGCAAGGATCTCCGGGCTGACGAAAGGCATATCGCAAGCAACCACAGCCACCAACTCGCCGCGGGCAGCGCTCAACGCGGTGAACAACCCCCCCAGGGCGCCCGTCCCGGGTAGGACGTCCTGGTAGAGAGGCAGTCCTAAGAAGGCGTATTTGTCCGGTGTGTTGGTCGTGATGATCAGCTCATCCGCAAGCGGCGAGACCCTTTCGATCACGCGCGCAATAAGTGGGAGTCCATGGAAGAGGACCAGGGCTTTATCCTGCCCCATCCTGCGCGACTCGCCGCCTGCCTGGATCGCCACACTCAACATAGATTGATTATAATAGCAGAAACCTCATCCTTGATTCTTCCGCATTACCAGGGGATGAGGGGAAGTTTTCGCCTTACCGGTGTTCACCAGGAGTGTGTTCGATGCCTACCATGGCTGATTATCTGGACAATTTAACGGTCGAGGGGGACCTGTACGAATCCCTGCCTGACAGGGCAGTCCGTTGCTACGCCTGCGGACACCGCTGCCTGATCCGGGAGGGAAGGCGCGGCATTTGCCAGGTGCGCTTCAACCGCCAGGGGAAATTGATGGTCCCGTGGGGGTACGTGGCTGCCCTCCAGGTCGATCCAATCGAAAAGAAACCCTTCTTCCACATCCTGCCCGGGACAGACGCGCTCACATTCGGCATGCTGGGCTGTGATTTTCACTGCTCTTACTGCCAGAACTGGCTGACATCTCAGGCCATGCGCGATCCGGCCTCGGATGCGTCGATCAGTTACGTTCGCACCCTTTCTCCGGAAGATCTGGTCTCCTATGCGTTGAGGTCCGGGGCAGGTGTGGTCGCTTCTTCTTACAATGAACCCCTGATCACATCCGAGTGGGCGGTGGCTGTCTTCCGCAAAGCAAATCAGGCCGGGCTGAAATGTGTGTACATCTCTAACGGGAACGCGACCCCGGAGGCCCTTGACTACCTGCGTCCGCACATTGTCGGCTACAAGGTGGATCTGAAGACCATGCAAGATAAGCACTACCGCAAGCTGGGCGGCGTCCTCGATCACGTGCTGGATACCATCCGCATGGCGCGCGAAGCCGGCCTGTGGGTAGAAGTCGTAACCCTCGTGGTGCCGGGTTTCAACGACAGCACCGAAGAGTTGATGGATGCCGCGCGGTTCCTGGCATCAGTATCACGCGATATTCCCTGGCACGTGACAGCTTTCCATCCGGACTATAAAATGACCGACCCGCCGCCTACCTCAGCGAAGACCCTGATCCGGGCGGCCGAGATCGGACAGGAAGCCGGCTTGAAGTATGTGTATGCCGGCAATATCCCCGGCAGGACCGGAGAGTACGAGCACACCTTCTGCCCGCAGTGCGGCACGCGCCTCATCGAACGGTACGGGTACATCATCCAAAGTTATCGCCTGACTTCCGAGGGGACCTGTCCTGACTGCGGCACCCCGATCCCCGGGATCTGGAGCGACCGCCCTGAACGGGTGAATCTTGGTGGTTTGGGTATGCCAAGACCTGTTGCTTGGTAAACTGGAAATCCTGGTCGCCGATTCCGGCACACGACTTGCACCGATGCGGTCATCCTGGTCTTCGAACCAGGTGGAGCAGCTCATATGGCGTCATCACTCGATCTTTTGATCCTCCCCCTGGCGCGAGCTGGCGGGCAGGAGCAGGCCAGCGTGCCTGGCCTTTATGTAGCCGTCCCACCAAGGCGCCCGGCGCGCTTTCGGGCCCGCGACCGGCTGGCTCTTCACCTGGTCCTGACGGGGACAGCGCCCCTGGCGTCTGAACAGGTCAACGCTCTGCTCGAGAATCTGGCAAAGACCTTCTACAGCACCCCTGGCACGGTGACTACCGCCCAGCGGGCTATCGCAGAGGCGTTGAACCAGTACCTGCTCGACCGCAATCTGCGCAATGCCAGCACCGGGCTGCAGGCCACAGGTCATCTCACACAGATCGTTTTCCGGGAGGATCGCCTGTCAATAGCGCAGTCAGGGATTTCCCACGTCTACCTGCTCGTGGAAAGCGGTTTTGACCACGCGTATGACCCTTCCCTGGCAGGCACTGGGCTCGGGATAAATCGAACCACCCCAGTCCATTTCACGCAAATCAACCTGAAAGCTAACGATGCCGTAATTATCGCCATGGACCAGCCTTTGGTCTGGACGAAAGAGGCCTTAATGTCGCTTCACGGTCAGGCGCCGGAGAGCCTGCGCCGCAGGCTGCTCTCTGCGGCCGATGGAGAGATGAACGCATTCCTGCTGCAGGCTCAGCCTGGCAATGGCCAGCTCAGGCTGCTCCGACCGGTGAAGGTTGCAGCTCCTCCACAGGTCAGCGCAAGACCTCATACAGCAGTCGAAGCTCGATCTGAAGTTGCTGAACCTGCCCAGGCAGCCGGCTCACCAATCCCGGCAGAGATCAAGCCAGGAGCAGAATCCACTGCTGACACACAAGCCCCTGCCCTGAAGAGGGTAGTCAGAGGAATCGAGCATGACGCCAGCGAAGGTCTCCAGGACAGGCGCCCACAAACACCGGTGGACTTGCGCAGGCAGGCTGGTCGTTCAGCTGCTCCCCCTGCGGTTATATCCTGGTTTGGTAAGGTTGGGACTACGACCGGGAACGCCGTCCGGCGAGTCCTTTCCGGAATCGGGGAGATCGCCCGACGGATCCTGCCAGATTCCAGCCTTTTTACAATCCCCCCCTCCACGATGGCGCTCATGGCAATCGGAGTCCCGCTCGTCGTGGTTACAATCGCGGCTTTCGTGTATTTCCAGCGCGGTCGGAAAGAGCAGTTCGATATTTATTTCGTTCAGGCGCAGGCTGCCGCTGCCGAAGCTGGCACCAAAACCGACCCCCGTGAACTGCGGGAGGCGTGGGGAGCCACACTCGCCAGCCTCGACCAGGCGGAAGGCTTCCTCATTACAGAAGAATCACGCCAGCTCCGTCAGCAAGCTCAAGGCGTTCTGGACCGCCTGGACGTGATTGAGCGCCTGGATTTTCAGCCGGCGATCGTGGGCGGGCTACCGGAAGAGGCATCCATCATCCGGATGGTCGCCGTCGAGGATGACCTGTTCCTGCTCAACAGCACGGACGGGATCGTGCTCCATGCGATATTCACCAGCGAGGGATACCGGCTCGATCCCACCTTCCAATGCGGTCCAGGCCCGGTGAGCGGATTCATCGTCGGCAGCCTGGTCGACATCGCGCCTGCCCCGGAAGACGATCCGCTCAACGCCTCAATCCTGGGGATTGACGCCAGCGGAAATCTGCTGAAGTGCTTCGTCGGCGAATCTCCGGTCGCAACACCGCTGCAACCACCGGACATCAGCTGGGGGATGCCGCGTGCGATCACGGTCGACGGGAACAACCTGGAGGTGCTGGATCCTCAAACCAGCGCGGTCTGGATGTACCCGAAGATGGACTTCACCAACGCGCCGCGGATGTTCTTCGACGAGCAGATCCCGAAAATTCAGGATGCGATCGACCTGGCAGCCTATCAAGGCGACCTCTATATGCTTCATTCGGATGGCCACCTGACAACCTGTTCGTTCGGCGCAGTGTCCGGCTCGCCGACGCGCTGCCAGGAACAGGCTATCTTCACCGATCCGCGCGAAGGTCGCCAGAGCGGACCGTTAATCGAGGACGCGATATTTTTGGAGATCAAACTGTCTCCTCCCCCGGAGCCAGCATTCTACCTGCTCGATCCCAATGTGCATTCTATCTACCAGTTCAGCGTGCGCCTGACTTACGACCGCCAGTTCCGCCCCCGCAATCCCATAGCCGATGCGCCGGCGACCGCCTTCGCTGTTGAAAAGAGCCAGCGCATCGCTTTTCTCGCCGTGGGGAACCAGATATTCTACGCTGCCATGCCTTGATCTCAGCAGCGCGCAGCAGCTGGCTCAGGGTCGGTTGGTTGCAGTCGGCCAGGGGGTGTAAGTCGCCGGATTCTGGGCCACGCGGGTATCGGTTTGGGTGGGACCAGGGGAGGCGAACCCGGGTTCCGTGATCGAAATCAATGGCGTCGGGTCAGCCGGAGGGAGGGCGGTGGGCACCACCGAGGGGATCGAGAGCGGTGCGCTCATTTCTCCCGGGGTCACGGCTGGCCGGACTCGTACTTCTCTCGACAAGAAAAAATCAAGCAGCAGCGATGCGATAATGCAGACAAGAACAAAGTGTTTGTGGGCATCTTCCGGCAGGAGGGCTCCCGAATCGACCGCCTCCTGAACCCAGGTGTGATCTGTAGTCAGCCGCCAGATCCTCTCCCCTCGGCAGAGATAAATTCGAGAATCTCCAACCGAAGCGATGTACAGACGGTCACCAATAATCCAGGTGCAGGCAGCTGTTGTGCTCATCCCCTGCCAGTCTGGATTGCCTGTTGCCTGATCGAGGATGCGCTGATTGGCTTCCTGGAAAGAGGCCTGGAGCGTGAGGACCGGGTGCTGCCCATCGCTGCTGGCAAGGAACCGGAGGATGGCGTCAACACCCACCTGGGCGGCGACTTCTCCCGCGCGGTGCCCACCGACGCCATCGGCAACAATGGCTACCAGGGAAAGCGTGGGGTCCGAACGGCTCAACCGGAAGGCAGCGATGGCGTGGCGGTCTTCATTATCCCGCCGTTTCAACCCGACATGGGTTTGGACGGCGGTTGCGAGGTGCGGCCTGTCGACGAGAATCAATACGGCGGTTCTCCAGGCGTCGCGACGGGCTTACGCACGCGCTTGGGTGCACGCTCCACGAATCGAAATCCCAGCCTTCCGATGTGCACCAGGTCGCCGTGCACGATCCTTACCCCCTCTTTGGAGATGGGCGTGTAGTTGACCCACGTTCCGGCGACTGAGCCTTCGTCCATGATTCGATACTCGCCAGCTTGGATCCGCAGCAGGCGGGCGTGGATGGGTTCGACAGAACCATCATCCAACACCTGCGTCACCAGATCTGCCTCACGGCCGAAGGTTTCTTCGTCCCGGCTGATTGACAGAGGTGGTGTACTCCTCTCTTCTCCAGATTCTCCGATCGGCACCAGAAATGCGAACGCGGTTGGCACCGCCGCCCTCTGAGGCCAGGGTAATCGGCTCCTCCAGGCTGGTCTGGGTTGGGTCGGAGGCTCAACCTTGACGGGCACCGGTTGAGTCACCGGATCGGTGCGGCGGTTCCTTCGCCGCATTTCCCGGAAAAATCCCGGTTGCAGCCGCCCGCCCATCACCAAAACGAGCAGTAATACCGCCCCGGCGATCAGCACCGAGAGGACTGCCAGGGCTGATCGGTTCTTAGAAATGATCCCCAACACAGTCTGCCGGGGGATGTCAATCCGGACGAGCACCGTGGTTTCCACGGTGCGCCCGGTCAGATTCAGGCTGTCGACAGCCTCTGCAACCAGGACATGCTCCCCGGTCGAACTGTAACCGGAGAGATCCCAGACGAAGTGCTCAAACGGCGGCGAAGAATTCGTCTGCACGTTAACGCCATCGATCGTCAGGCTTGTTGATTGTAGCGGGCGCGGATGCCCATCCGGGAATTCGACCAGTATCTCTATTGCCAGTTGCCTGGGGGAAAGGACAGCCGGATCGACCTGGTCTTCCTCCGGGGCGGTTCTGACGACTTCCATGGGTATGGAGATAAATGCTGGAGAAGGCGGGAAGACTTCGAGCTCAAATTCCTGGACCGGCGTGGTGAGCTCCAATCCTTCCCGCTTTACTTCCACGCTTAGCTGATGCAGTCCGCCAGTCGTGATAAGGGAAGCAAACTCCAGATAGTACGTGCTGCGTAGAGATTCCAGGTACTCTTCCAGGCTGGGGATCGGTTCCTGCCCGGAATATGCGAAGAACCTCCCTCCAGTGCTGCTGGCCAGGTCGGCGAGCAAACTGGTCGATGGGAAGTCGAACTGGTCAGATGATGCAACCATCCAGACAAAAACTTTCACGCCTCGCTGATTTGCCCGGGCGGCCAGATTCTGCAGACCCGGGGCAAAATCCTGGGTGGGGAGGCCGGTAATGAAAAGCACGCCGCGACCCATCCCAGGTTGTGGGGTCGAATCCGCGGCAATATCGATGGCGCTTGCCAGGATATCCACGTCGGAACTGGCTTCACGTCCAGGCGGGCGGTAAGAACCCAGGACCTGTAAGAAGTCATCCTTCTCCCGGAGGTGAGTCGCTTCGGGGCCGCCGCTGGCCAAGAAACTCAGGTCGTCGTTGTTCGTCCCTTCTTTGGAGCCTGCCCAGGCTGCAAGCCCCTCGGCCAGATAATCGAAGCGGCTGATGCCCCGAGAATCTCGGATGGCAAAAGCCGGACCTGGACTCACGGCAAGGACGAATTGGGCGCCTGCCCTGACCTGTTCGAACCGGCTGGGCGTCAGTCGATTTCCGTCCTCGACTATCGTGATGTGCTCAAGCCTCAGATCTCCCACGAAATTCCCTTCAGTGTCCCTGATGTCCAGGTAGGTGGAGAGTATGGGGAATGAGTCGCTTTCCACTGGTGCCAGCCTCGCTTGACCGTTCTCTTGGGCGTTCGCCTGATTGAAGATAGAGCTGACAGCGGATAGGGAGATAATTATCAGGGCACAGAGAAGCCCGAATATGGATTTTTTCGATCTCAAGCGTGACATGTCTTGTTCGTTGCAGGGAATTAAGGGCTCACGGTTCCAGGAGGTTTTTTCGTCACCGGGGATGGCGGGTGGATCGATCCGGAGGAGATACGTATTCGTCCATGAATGCTGGCGAATTGTAGCACAGGCATGCAGGGGATCACTCCCATTCGATTGTGGCAGGCGGTTTACTTGTTATATCGAACACAACGCGGTTGACCCCAGCCACTTCGTTGACGATCCGGTTTGCAACGCGGGCCAGCAGTTCGTGCGGCAGGCGCGCCCAATCTGCGGTCATGAAATCTTCCGTCGTGACGGCGCGCAGGGCGACCACTTCTTGATAAGTCCGCTGGTCTCCCATCACGCCAACTGATTGGACTGGGAGCAGTACTGCAAAAGCCTGCGCTGTCCCCCCCTGCTCGCCGCCCTGTCGGTCGAAGTTGAGCAGCCCTTCAGCCGCCAGTTCACCTGTCAAGATCGCATCTGCCGCTCGCAGGCGCTCGAGGCGCTGAGGCGTCACTTCTCCGACACAGCGGACTGCCAGGCCTGGCCCCGGGAATGGCTGACGCCAGACGAGCTCGCGCGGCAGGCCCAACGCCTCGCCGACCAGGCGAACTTCGTCCTTAAACAAATAGCGAAGGGGTTCGACTAATTCGAATTTCAAGTCCTCGGGCAGCCCGCCGACATTGTGATGGGTCTTGATCCGCTCGACAGTCGAGCGGTCCGGAGCGCGGGATTCGACGACGTCGGGGTAGATCGTCCCCTGGACCAGGAACCGGGGCTTTCCTAATTTCACCGCCGAATCTTCGAAAACGCGGATGAAGGTTTCTCCAATCCGGCGGCGCTTCTCTTCCGGATCGACGATTCCCTCCAACGCCTGAAGGAATCGCGAACGCGCGTCGACGGCGATCAGCTCCATGCCGAGCTTATGCTGAAAGACAGCACGGACCTGGTCGCTTTCTCCCTGTCGGAGCAGCCCTGTATCCACGAACACTGCAATGAGCTGATCGCCGACCGCGCGGTGGATGAGCGCCGCAGCCACACTCGAATCGACCCCCCCGCTGACCGCAGCAAGCACCGGCTCTTCCCCGACTTGGCTGCGGATCCTCCGCACCTCCTCCTCAATGATCGATGCAGGCGTCCAGGTCCCCTCTGCTCCGCATACCTTAACGACGAACCGCCGCAGGATTTCCAGGCCGTTGGGAGTGTGATGGACCTCTGGATGGAACTGGACTCCAAAATAGTTCCGTTGCAGGTCGCCCATTGCCGCGACGGGCGAATTGGCGCTTCGGGCGAGGATCAGGAACCCCTCTGGGACTTTTTCAATCCGATCGCCGTGGGACATCCAGACGCGCTGAGCTCCTTCTTCAAGCAGCGGATTGGGCTCAACTGTTTCCACTTCCGCTAAACCGTACTCCCGGTCTGCTGAAGGGACAACCAGCCCGCCCAAAGCGTGCGCCAGGGCTTGCATCCCGTAGCAGATCCCCAGCACGGGTCTTCGGCTCTCAAGGACGTAATCAGGGATTCCTGGTGCGCCGCTCCCATATACTGAAGATGGCCCACCGGAAAGGATGTACCCCTTTGGCTGGATCGCTATCACCTGGTCAGGCGGAGCATCCCAACCAAAAAGCTCGCAATAAACGTTGAGTTCACGCACGCGCCGGGCGATCAGCTGGGCGTACTGGGAACCAAAATCCAGGATTGCGATGGCATCCATAGGGTCACGGAGGAGGACTGCGCGATCCTCTCCAGCTGTCAGTTATCCCCGGCGAAAACGATAGAAGCCCCCTCCATCGAAGTGATCACCGCCAGGGACTCGATTGGGACATCCAGGTGAGCCAGAGCCTGCCGGCCGCCCTCGAAGGTCTTCTCAATCACAGCGCCAATTCCGACGATCACCGCGCCGGCGACCTGCGCCAGGCGGACAAGCCCCAGGATGGTTGCCCCGGTGGCGAGGAAGTCATCGATGATCAGCAGGCGCTCCCCCCCGGCCAGGTATTCCGGCGAAATGATCAGCTCCACCGTCCTTCCTTTCGTGTGGGAGGGGGTGAGGGTCAGGAAAACTTGGTCGGGCATGGTGATGGGTTTCGTCTTGCGCGCATAGACGACCGGCAGGCCCATGTGCCGGGCCGTCGTCAGAGCCGGGGCGATCCCGGAGATCTCTGCGGTGAGGACTTTGGTCGCCCCGACGTCCTTGAAACGCCGGGCGAACTCTTGTCCGCACATGTCCATCAACATCGGGTCGACCTGATGATTGATGAATCCGTCGACTTTAAGGATGCCGCCGCCAAGATTTTTTCCCTCCCTTAAAATCCGCTCCTTAAGTGCCTGCATACGCCGCTCCACGCTCCGTTTTCCGGGAATCGAACCTCAGAAGAGAAGTTGTCTTCGGCGATTTTAACATAGACTGCTATGTTAAAATTTTCCCGATGGTGATTCTGGCATCCGCCTCACCCAGGCGGCAGATGCTGTTGTCGCTCCTGGGGCTGGATTACGAAGTCCTTCCCAGCGAGATTGACGAGACGAGATTGGATGGAGAATCTCCGGTAGATTACGTCCTCCGCCTGGCGAATGCAAAGTCGCTCGCTGCCGCCAGGCTGGTCTCTCCGGAGGACATGGTGATCGGAGCAGACACGGCGGTCGTCGATGGCAGCGACATCCTGGGAAAACCCGAGGACGCAGCCCAGGCAGAAGCGATGCTTGAAAGACTCCGCGGTCGTGCTCACCTGGTGTACAGTGGTCTCTCTGTTCGATACGGCGGTGGGGAAAAGCTTCTGACAGACTGGTGTGTCACTCAGGTAGTCATGCGGGAGTACAGCCGGAGGGAGATACGAACGTATATTGAGAGCGGAGATCCACTTGATAAAGCTGGAGCATATGCCATCCAGCATACAAGTTTCGATCCGGTTGAACGGATCACCGGCTGTTTCGCCAACGTTGTTGGTCTCCCCTTGTGCCACCTGGCGGACCTGCTTCGAAAAATCGGTCTGCCGCCGGCGAATGACGTGACCGCGAATTGCCGCGCCGGGCTCGGTTATGCCTGCCAGCTGGTGGAGACCATCCTTAAGAACGCATGAGGTTGCTTCCTGGTCGGATGAAGTAAGGTAGAATCAAACCGGCAATCAGGTGTGGTGCGGTCTCACCTGTAACGCCTTTGGATCACTATGAAAACACCTCATTGGTGCGTCTTTGTTTGCTTCGCCTTGATTCTCGCTGCTTGCGGAGGACCATCCAATCCAGCTACGCCAACCCTGCAAGCCACGTACACCCTTCCAGGTCCTGGCATCAACACCACCCAGGCTCCCGATGTGGAAGAAACGGTCGAAGCGTACCTGGAAGCCTGGGAAGAGGAAGACTACGCCGGGATGTACGCGATGCTCACCCCGCTGAGCCAGGACGCCATCTCCCAGGAAGAATTCGAGGCGATTTATCGGAATGTCGCAGCGGAATCTGCCATGCGCAACGTGGAGACGCAGACTTTGTCCTCCCTGACCCAGACTCGCTCTGCCCAGGCGTCCTACCGGGTGATCCTCCACAGCGCCTTGGTGGGCGATATCCAGCGTGATACGACGATGAACTTGAACCTGGAGGACGGAGAATGGCGGATCGTTTGGGATCCGGCGCTCATCCTGCCCGAACTCAACGGCGGGAATTCTTTACGAATGGATTACCTGATCCCCTCCCGCGCCAACATCTACGATAAAGATGGGCAAGCCCTGGTAGCCCAGGCAGATGCGACGGCTCTGGGGATCTTCCCCGATCAGATCGACGAGGATCAGGAAGACCAGTTGCTCACGGAACTGTGGCGCCTTACGGGCATCTTCCCGGAGACGATCAAGGCCAGGTATGAAGATTTCCCCACCGGAGCTGGCTGGTATCTCCCGCTGATGGCGGTCGCCGCAGACGCTGTTCAGCAGCGCGCCGGGATCCTCTCCGGGTTATCCGGTCTGGTGATGCAGCCTTTCCGTTCGCGTTACTACTTCGACGGGGGTATCGCGCCCCACGTGATTGGATATGTCGCTTCGATACCGGCAGAAGAAGTGGAAGCGTACAAACGGCTGGGATACCGGCAGGACGAAAGGGTGGGCATGGCAGGCCTGGAGAGATGGGGAGAACAGTACCTGGCCGGCAAGCGCGGCGGCGTGCTCTACGTGGTCGATGCCAACGGCCTGGTCGTAACCAAGCTCGCCGAGACCTCCCCGGCGCCCTCCCAGGCGATCTACACCACGCTGGATAAAGAACTCCAGCTCGGCGTCCAAAAAGCTATCGAAGGTTTCCGCGGCGCAGCAGTGATCATGGAGTTGAACACCGGTCGGGTGCTTGCCATGGCTTCTTCCCCCGGTTTCGACCCGAATCTGTTCGAACCGGGAAACTTCAACAGCAGCTACGCCATCGCCGATCTCTTTAACGAAGAGACCACCCCGCTGCTCAATCGGGCGACGCAAGGCCAGTACCCCCTCGGATCGGTGTTCAAGATCATCACCATGGCAGCTGCCCTGGAGAGTGGGCTGTACACTGCCGAGACGGTCTACGACTGCCAGCACGCTTTCACCGAGCTGACAGGGATCACCATTTATGACTGGACGTTTGAAAAGGAACTGCCGCCGAGCGGTCCCCTGACTCTTCCCGAAGGTCTGATGCGCTCCTGCAATCCTTACTTCGCCCACATCGGCAGCGACCTTTACCTTCAGGACCTAACGACCGCGGTATCTGAAATGGCGCGGGCCTTCGGCCTGGGCGAAGCGACGGGGATCGGGCAGGTGGTTGAAGCGGAAGGGCAAATGCCAGACCCCGAAAGCCCGCTGGATGCTGCCAACCTTGCCCTCGGCCAAGGCGCCATGCAGGTCACGCCTTTGCAGGTGGTAGATTTCATCGCCGCTGTCGGGAACGGCGGCACGCTCTACCGTCCGCAGGTGGTCGAACGCATCGCCCCACCTGATGGAGACCCCGTCTACACCTTCTCGCCAGAAGTACGCGGCACCCTGCCGGTCAGCGCCGAGAACCTGAAGGTCATTCAGGATGCCATGGTCAGCGTGGTCGAGAACAGCCGCGGCACCGCGCGCCACGTGTTCGCCAATTTCCCCATCGATCTGGCAGGCAAGACCGGCACAGCCCAGGATACGCCCCGCGACCCACATGCTTGGTTCGCCGGATACACCTTCGAAGGCCGGGAAGATATGCCAGACGTCGCAGCCGTGGTGATTCTCGAGAACGCCGGGGAGGGCTCTGAAGTGGCCGCGCCGGTGTTCAAGGGCCTCCTCCAGTTGTACTTTTTCGGACGGCGCGATCCCTTCCCCTGGGAAATCCAGCCCGGCCTGTGGAAAACCCCAACCCCAGAAGCGACAGAAACCCCGGAGCCATAAATCTAACAATATTGAAACACGCTCAATTAATATCCGGTCTGATCCTCAGCTCCCAATCAGGCTTCTTCGGTGTAGAGACCGAAGCCGGCGTCCTGGTCTGCAAGCTGAGAGGGCGGCTGAAGCGCGGCGATAAAACCGGGGATCTGGCCGCCATTGGGGATCGAGTCAAAGTGCGTCCCCTGAATGAAGGGGAGGGCATCATCGAAGAGGTCGAACCGCGCCGTCGGAAGATATCACGCCTGGCCCCGACTCCCCGCGGCGAGTACGAACAGCTTATCATAGCGAACCCCGATCAGATTCTGTTTGTATTCGCATGCGCCGACCCGGAACCGCGCTTCCGGATGTTAGACCGCTTCCTGGTCAGCGCTGAAAAGCAGGATGTCCCAGCGATCATCGTGGTGAATAAGATCGATCTGGTTGGAATCCAGCGCGCCGGAGAGATGTTTTCCCGCTACCGCGCGATCGATTACCCCATCATTTTTACCTCTGCGAAACAAAAAACCGGGCTCGACAGGCTCCGACGTTGTTTGAAGGGGAAAATATCCGCGCTGACCGGTCCGTCTGGAGCAGGGAAATCAAGCCTGCTCAACGCGATCCAGCCAGGGTTGGGGTTGGCAGTTAAAAAGATCAGCGGGGCGACCGGCAAGGGGCGGCATGCCACCGTCTCCTCCGAGATGTTCCCGCTGGAAGGGGGAGGATACGTTGCAGACACCCCAGGCATGAAAGCAATGGCTTTGTGGGACATTGAGCCCGAAGAACTCGATGGCTATTTCCGGGAGATCAGGCCTCTCGTCGCCATGTGCCAGTTCAGCGACTGCACCCACCTGCGCGAACCGGGGTGCGCCGTTCTAGCGGCTGTTGAAAACAAAAGCATCCATCCTGAACGGTATGAATCCTACCGCAGGTTACGCCTGGGAGAAGAATGAGTCCCGCGAATCCGATTAACAGGATTGACGGATCGAATTTTGTGGATAAAATTATGGTTGAATGAACTTATCATCCCTCTATGAGTATTAAAAGTAGAAGCGCCTGGTCATGACTGGTTCATTGGTTGATTTAAGCGATCGTGATTTGATTCTCGAGATTCAACAAGGCAGTATCGATGCGCTGGGCGTGGTGTATGATCGGCACCGCCATCTCGTTTATCGGACCGCCTTGGCTATATGTAACGATCCTGATGCTGCCGCCGATCTGCTTCAGGATGTCTTTTTACGCCTGCACCGCTTCGCAGGGCGGGTTGATGCAGATCGCCCCCTGGAGCCGTGGCTCTATCGCGTCACTGCCAACCTGGCGTACACCTGGGTTAAACGGCACCACAAGTGGTCCCACCCGCTCGAAGAGATCACCGACTGGCTTGCCGCCAACATGCGCCAGACTCCACACCAGCTGATGGTAAAGGACGATGACACGCGCCGCGTGCAGCAGGCACTCGGGAAGCTGCCCCTCGCCCAACGGATCGTCGTTGCTTTGTATTACATCGACGATCTCTCCCTGAATGAAATCGCACAAATCCTTGAAATACCGGTGGGAACCGTCAAGTCGCGCCTGCATTATGGAAGGCTGGCTCTCAAGAAAAACCTCGGATTGTCCATTTCTCGGTCTGCCGAACTGCTGGACGTGACCTGAACCGGTGTGAATTAGAGGTCTGAATGTACGACGAGCTGGATCATTACCTCGGTTGCCGACTCAAGAATTATATCGCTGAACATCCACTTCCCGCAGGCGGCCGTGAAAGGCTGTTGAAAGTAGCTTCCAGTGGAGAGGAAATTCACAGCGCACCGGCTGGCGAGTTTTCCATCCTGGATCTGCTCCTCACCAGCCAGCTTTATTTACCCGTTCAACGGGAGGGATATCAGGTTTTCCTGACGCAATCGAATGTCTGGCAATTCAGACTCCAGGCTGCACCCTATGTGGCGACATAGTTTTAAGTCTATAGTGGACTCCAACGCCATTGCAGAAATGGTGCGTAGACGAAGGGTAGCAGGATATAAACTATGGTAATATAATCGGGCTGCCGAGTCGATTCCCGACTCTGACATGTATTTGTTTCCCTGGCAGCGGAATTGATGCATGCAAAAGGAGGTGCTCGCCCGAAAAGACGAACTGTACGCAAAACCCCCTATGAACCAGGTACCAATTTAAGATCCAATCCAATTCATCTTTAGGAGGAGAAAATGAAAATCCGACAAAAGGCGCTCGTTGTCACCAGCTTGCTGATCCTGGTGAGCATGGTGCTGGCAGCCTGCGCCCCCGAGACGGTCACTGTCGTCACCACCGTCGAAGTACCCGGCGAGGAAGTGGTTGAGACCGTCGAAGTCATTCAAACGGTTGAGGTGACCCAGATCGTCGAGGTAACGCCGACTCCAGTCCCGACCACGCGCACCGGCGCCTGGCTGGACGAGGTCGTATTCTCGGTGATCGCTGGTGGTTCTGAGGTGACCCAGCTCCAGGCCGGCGCCATCGACATCTACGCCTCTCAGCTCTCATCGGCTGACCTGCCGGCGATTCAGGAGGCTGGATTGAAGTACTCGACGTCCAATGGCCTCTACTACGAGCTGACCTACAACCCCGTGGGGCCCGTGTTCGAGGAATCAACCGGTAAGTTGAATCCCTTCGCTTCCGCAAGAGTGCGCGAGGCGATGAACTGGCTGGTTAACCGCGACTTCATCAACCAGGAAGTCTACGCCGGCGGCGCCCTCCCCAAGTTCTTCTCGATCACCACCCAGTTCCCCGACTATGCGGACCAGGCTGCAGTCGTCCGGCGGTTGGAGAACAAATACGCTTACAACAAAGAGATGGCAACCCAGGTGATCACGGAAGAGATGGAAGCCATGGGCGCCGAGATGGTCGACGGCAAGTGGATGTTCAACGGTGAACCCGTCACCCTGATCTTCCTCATCCGGACCGACAGCGACGGCACGCGCGTCCCGATCGGCGACTACGTCGCCAACGAGCTCGAGAGCATCGGCTTCACCGTGGACCGCCAGTACAAGACTTCTTCGGAAGCCTCCCCGCTGTGGGTGGCAGGCAACCCGGCTGACGGCCTGTGGCACCTGTACACCGGCGCCTGGAGCGCGACTGTGATCGACCGCGACCAGGGCGACAACTTCCAGTTCTTCTGCTCGCCCGCCAGCGCGTACTCGTTCTCTCCGCTGTGGCAGGCTTACGCACCCAGCGAGGAATTTCTGACCCTGGCGGACGACCTGGCCTTCAACCGCTTCAGCAACCTGGAAGAGCGCAAAGAGGCATTCTCCCGCGCCCTGGAGCTGGAGCTCACCGAGTGCTACCGCACCTGGCTGATCGACGGCAAGGGCTTCGCCCCCTTCAACCAGAACGTCGAGGTGGCCTTCGACCTGGCTGCTGGTGTTGACGGCGCCCAGATCTGGCCTTACACCCTGCGCTTCGTCGACCGCGAAGGCGGCCGCATGAACTGGGGCCAGCCAGACCTGTTCGTCGATCCATGGAACCCGGTGGCCGGCAGCAACTGGGCCTTCGACGCTTCCATGCAGCGCGGCACTATGACCGTCGCCAGCGTGATGGCCGACCCCTACACCGGGCTGTACCACCCGCTGCGGCTTGAAAGCGCCTCGGTCACCGTTGAGGAAGGCACCCCGATGGGCAAGACCCTCGACTGGGTCACCCTCGAGACTGTTCCCTCCATCGAAGTCCCCGGCGACGCCTGGGTGGACTGGGACCCCGTCAACCAGGTCTTCATCACTCTCGACGAGCTGGGCGAGACCCGGACCGCCAAGACCAAGACCGTGCTGACCTACCCGGCTGACCTGTACGAAAAGGTCAAGTGGCACGACGGCAGCAACTTCAGCCCGGCTGACTTCATCATGCGCCTGATCATGATCTTCGACCAGGGCAAGCCAGACAGCCCGATCTACGATGAATCCCAGGCCCCCAACCTGGAATCCTTCATGTCGGTCTTCAAGGGCATGCGCGTCGTCTCCACAGACCCGTACGTCTTCGAGTTCTACACCGACCAGTTCCAGCTGGACGCCGAGGTGCACGTGGCGACCGCCGACTACTGGCCGAACTACGTCTACGGCGAAGCCCCCTGGCACGTGATCGCGATCGGCAACCTGGCCGAGGAGAACGGCGAGCTGGCTTACTCGGCTGACAAGGCCGACTCCGCAGGCGTCGAGTGGACGAACCTGATCGGCGGGCCGAGCCTGGAGATCCTGAACAAGTACCTGACTCAGGCGACTGAGGAGTCCTACATCCCATTCGCCCCGACCATGAGCCAGTACGTCACTCCCGAGGAAGCTGCGGCGCGCTACGCCAACCTGGCTGCCTGGTACGCGGACCGCGGTCACTTCTGGGTCGGCACCGGCGTGTACACCCTGGGCAAGGTGTTCCTGACCGAGAAGACCGGATCGCTGCTGCGCAACCCGGACTACCCGGACCTCGCCAACCGCTGGTCAACCTTTGGAGAGCCAAAGATCGCGACGGTCGAGCTGGACGGTCCAGGCCAGGTCACCATCGGGCAGGAAGCCGTCTTTGACGTGTTCGTCACCTTCAAGGACCAGCCCTACCCGGCAGATCAGATCAAGGAAGTGAAGGTGCTCCTGTACGACGCCAGCGGCGAAGTGGTGTACGAATCCGTGGCTGATGTCTCGGCAGACGGGCAGTACTCCGCCACCATCCCCGCGGACGTCACATCGAACCTCGAAGCGGGCGCTAACAAGATCGAGGTCGCTGTGGTCCCGATCGTCGTGGCTGTACCCACCTTTGCATCGTTGGAATTCGTGACAGCGCCGTAACGCTGACACGGACCCGGTAACAGATAGGGGCAAGGAACTTCACCTTGCCCCTATCTACAACTAACTCGCTCTATGGGCATTGTTCTATCATACTTTCTCCCAAACCGAGCTACCACCAAGACCCGAAGCCACCAAGGAGGCATCTTGCGCCTTCTTGGTGCCTTCGTGACTTCATGGTACCTTAGCCTGTCTTTGTTTCGTTGAATTCTCTGACTGGGGAGCTTCCTGAACGTCGGAGGTTTGAGAGGTAGCAAGATGGCAACTGTTGACCAGGTAATGCAACCGGCTGCCGAACCGATCCAGAAACCGGTCGTCAGCACGTTCAATCGAGTGGCGAAGTTCGCCGTGATCAGGTTGATCACGCTCTTCATCACGATCGTGATCGGGATCTACCTGACGATCATGATCGCCAACATGGGCGGCTTCGTGGACCAGATCATGCGCAGCGAGATCCAGGAGCGGGTCACCCTGCAGGTCGCGATGAATCCCGCCAACCGTGGGCTGGACCCGGCCATGCGCAATCAGTTGGTCCTGGAAAGGATCCGCCTGGAGGAGGAGCGCCTGGGCCTGGCCCGCCCCCTGGCGCTCCGCAGCATGACCTACCTCTCCAACGCCCTGACCCTGAACCTGGGAAGGGCGCTGCGGATGACCAGCGACAGCGGCTCCCGCCAGGTCAGACTGATCATCCTGGAACGGCTGCCTCCGACCCTGCTTCTAATGGGCAGTTCGAATTTGATCCTGTTCTTCGGGAGCGTCTCCCTGGCGCTGGCGCTGTCCAGGAAGTACGGGAGCTTCTGGGATAAAGCGACCATCGCCCTCTCACCTACTTCTGCTGCGCCGCCCTGGTTCTATGGGATCTTCTTGATCCTGATCTTTGCCGCGATCCTGGGAATCCTGCCATTCGGAGGGATGGTCGACGCCCCGCCTCCAGAGACGACATTAGGCTACGCGCTCAGCGTGTTGAAGCACCTCACATTGCCAGCTTCGGCTCTGATCATCAGCTCCCTGTTCCTGAGCATCTACAACTGGCGGACATTCTTTTTAATCTATTCCAGCGAGGACTACGTCGAGATGGCCAAGGCGAAAGGTCTTCCCTCCCGGGACATCGAGCGGCGCTACATCCTGCGCCCGACCCTGCCGACCATCATCACGAACTTCGCGCTGATTCTGATCGGCCTGATCACCGGAGCGATCATTACGGAGACAGTCTTCCTGTGGCCCGGCCTGGGTCGGACGGTGTTCCGGGCCATCGGCCAGTACGACACACCTGTCATTGTCGGATCCACGATCATCTATGCCTACTTGCTGGCGATCACTGTTTTCATCCTGGATTTTGTCTATGCCCTGGTTGACCCCAGGGTCAAGGTCGGAGGTCAGAGCGGATCATGAATACCTTGAAGCGTTCTCTAGGTGAGATCCGCCGCTACCCTTCGGCAGTCGCCGGGTTGTCGATAGTTATTGCTCTGATCTTGATATCGATCTACGTGGTCATTGCCATCCCGTACAACGAAGCGATCCGGCTCTGGCGCGGCGGAGAAGACGTGTGGTACCAGAACCCGAAATACGTCCCGCCAGCCTGGTACAACCTTTTCACCTCCCGGAAGCTGGTCGAGTCTTTCCAGCTGGACACCAGCGACGATGACGTGACCAAGGTCGTCGAAGAACCCCAGCAGGGGACTCAGCGCATTAACCTGACCTACAACTTCGATTACGACTACGACGAGTTCCCCCAGGAAATGATCCTGTATTTCAAGAGCACTTACGATCAGAAGCAGCCTTTCGTGTCGATCCTGTGGCAGACTCCGGACGGGCGGGAAATCCGCATCGCAGACTTCGCCATCGGCAGGAGCCAGACGTTTCGATTCAACCAGGACGAGAAACTCCAGCGCCGGTTGGGCGGCGTGAACCCCAGGATTGGACTGTTTTCCGACCCAAATGTCCAGACTCCCACCACGGTCAAAGGGACCTACAAACTGCTGATCAACGGCGTGGCCTTCGAGGAAAACAACGACATCAATGCTGAATTCGTCGTTCATGGACAGGTTTACGGGTTGGCTGGCACCGACCACCTCCGGCGGGACCTGATGCTCCCGCTTTTGTGGGGTGCGCCGGTGGCCTTGGCTTTCGGTCTGCTGGCGGCCCTGTTCACTTCCGTACTGACCATGATCATTGCCGCCATCGGCACCTGGTTTGGCGGCTGGGTGGATAACTTAATCCAGCGTGCCACCGAGGTGAACCTGGTCCTCCCCTTCCTCCCGATCCTGATCATGGTAGGCACCTTCTACAATCGCAGGATCTGGACCATCCTGGGAGTCACGATCCTACTGAGCATCCTGACCGGCGCCATCAAGAGCTACCGCGCCATCTTCATGCAGGTCAAGGAATCTACCTACATCGAAGCGGCACGCGCCTACGGGGCAAACAACTTTCGGATCATCTTCGTCTACCTGATCCCGCGCATGATCCCCCTGCTGATCCCGGCGCTGGTCTCCGCGGTCCCTGCGTTCGTGTTCCTGGAAGCGTCGCTGGCGGTCCTGGGTCTCGGCGATCCGGTCCTGCCGACCTGGGGAAAGATCATCAACGATGCCTACGTGAATGATGCCCTGTACAAAGGACAATATTACTGGATCGTAGAACCAGCTGTCTTCCTGATGATCACTGGCCTGGGGTTTGCTATGCTGGGTTTCGCCCTGGACCGGATCTTTAATCCCCGATTGAGAGACCTGTAATCTATGCCCGAAAACAACAAGTTGCTGCTCGTCGACGATCTGAAGCTGCACTTTCGAACCACGAAAGGGGTCGTCCAGGCAGTCGACGGCGTTTCATTCGATCTTGGTTATAAAGAGGCGGTTGTCGTCCTCGGCGAGTCAGGCTGTGGGAAGACATCGCTTGCCAAAGCCATCCTCCGCCTGCTGCCTCGCAACGTGGCACTTTATTCTGGCAAGATATACTTGAACGGGCTGGAGCTCATGTCCCTGGAGGAGGAAGATTTTCGCCAGCAGATCCGCTGGATCCGCATGTCGCTCGTCCCCCAGGCAGCAATGAACTCTCTCAACCCCGTCCTCCGGGTGGGAGAGCAGGTGGCAGAACCTCTGATCGAACACCTCGGCACCCCAAAAGACGAAGCTTTCAAGTCTGCCCGCACGATGTTCGATCACGTAGGTGTGCCGCAGGATTTCATCAACCGGTATGCCTTCGAGCTGAGCGGCGGCATGCGCCAGCGCGTCGCTCTCGCCATGGCGCTGGTCGCTCTCCCGACGCTGATCATCCTCGATGAACCGACCTCCGCATTAGATGTGCTCACCCAGGCGAACATCTTCAACGTGCTTAAGCGCATCAAAAACGAATTCGAGGTCAGCTTTATTCTCATCACACACGACATCGCCACCTCCAGCGAGCTGGCCGACCACGTGGCAGTGATGTACGCCGGTCAGATTGTGGAGATCAGCGATGCAAAGCGGTTTTTCACCCTGCCCCTCCACCCCTACTCGCAGAAATTGATGGCCAGTGTCCCACGCCTGCACGGCGACAAAGAACCCGATTTCATCACCGGCCAGCCCCCAAGCCTCCTCAATCCTCCAAAGGGCTGCCGGTTCGCGGATCGCTGTCCGGAGCGGTTCGAACGTTGTGTGGAAGATCCACCCGTCTTCGATAAGAATGGTATCCGCGTCAAGTGCTGGCTTTATGCTTGAGATTCAAGGTGCAAAGATGACCCTAGACCAGGCGAATACATTCAACGAAAAAACATTGGAGAAACACATGTTCGAAGAGACCCAGGTGGGAAAAAACGGAGCATTGCTCTCTATCGAGGACCTGCACGTCTGGTTCGAGCTCAGGCGGTTTGGTTTCGGGCACGCGGGGTACGTCCGGGCGGTAGACGGGGTGGATTTCGAGCTCAGACAGGGTGAAGCGATTGCCATCGTGGGTGAAAGTGGATGTGGTAAATCCAGCCTGATGAAGACCATCCTGGGACTGCACACACCCACGAGAGGCAGAATCGTCTTTGCTGGCAAGAGCCTGGGCGAGCTGGGTTCGAAAGAGCTGCTGTGGTACCGATCCCAGGTCGGATATGTCCAGCAAGACCCCTACGGGGCGCTTCCGCCGTTCATGACCGTGCAGCGGATCCTGGAAGAACCCTTGATCATTAACGGGATTTCTGACAAAGCCAAACGACTGCAACGTATTTACAAGGTCATGGAAGAAGTTAAAATGACCCCGGTCGAAGATTTCTTGAGCAAATTCCCGCACATGCTCAGCGGCGGGCAACAGCAGCGCGTGGTTATCGCCCGGGCTATGATCTTGGAACCGAAAGTCATCGTCGCTGATGAGCCGGTATCCATGTTGGACGCATCTGTGCGCGTGGAAATTTTAAAACTGCTGCGCGGGCTGCAGAATTCCCACAACCTGGCGGTCATCTACATCACCCATGACCTGTCCACGGTGCGTTATTTCTCTGAGCGGATCTTCGTTATGTACGCCGGCAAGATCGTCGAGCAGGGCAGTGTAGACGAAATCCTGGCGAACCCGCTCCACCCATACACGCAGGCGCTGCTCGCAGCCAGCCCGGAGCCGGACGCTGCCAATGCCCTCACCTTCAAAGAAGTCCCCGCTGGCGAACCTCCCAGCCTGGTCAAACCCCCGCCGGGTTGCCGTTACCACCCGCGCTGTCCATTTATCATCCAGGGACTGTGCGAAATCGAGGATCCCCCCAATTTCGAACCGCAGCCCGGACACTTTGCCGCGTGCTGGCTCCATAAATGAGCAACTGGCATCCTAGGTATATTATTTTGTTGGGGTTTTTCCTGGTGCTGATGGGATTCGTCCTCCCCTTCATAATGGTCCTGCACATCGTCCAGCCAAGTTTTCTGTTGAGCTTCCTCTCCTGGGGCTCTTCGGTAGCGGGGCTTTTCCTGGGTATCATCGGCGCCTCGATGCTTATCAAACGTCGGTAATCGCGACCAGGCTGATTCAGGATCAGCCCATCAGGTCTAATGATCGGACCGGTGGAGGGGCAATAAAGCCCCTCCTTTTTGTTTTCCTCAGACTCTGAATCTGGAGAAGGATGGTACAGGTCCCCCCTCTCGAAGGAGAGGGATTGCTTGCATTAGATTGCGAGAAATCAATAAAACAATCCTCCAAATGATCAACCAACGACCCGGGATCAGCAATCCGAAACGATGGTATGATACAATACAGCCCGCTCAATCCGTCCTGGCGTCTGCTTGCAGTGGGTTGTATCCTGGGGCGTGGTGCAACGGTAGCACAGCGGACTTTGGATCCGTTTATCCTGGTTCGAATCCGGGCGCCCCAGCCTGAGCAACGTATTATTATCGAGTATTGACGTGTCAGAATCAGCATCAACCACATACTTGAGAGCTCAAACAATCGCGCAGCCTTCCTCCTCTCCTGTCCGACAACGCCAAAGCGTTGTCGGGCCTGCGTGTGGTCTCGCTGTTCTCACAGGTGCGAGAGAACAAAGTGGAAGACCCTGAGGATAAGCGCATCGCGGCGGTTGTCCTGGCGGCTGGCAAAGGGACGCGCATGCGCTCGAGCCTGCCCAAAGTTCTTCATGCCCTGCTCGGGCGTCCCCTGGTCCTGTACGCTCTTGAAGCAGCGAGAGAAGCCAGCCAGGCAAAGCCGGTCCTGGTCCTGGGGAGCGGCGCTGAACAGATCCAACAGATCGTCGGCGACGCCGCCGAGATCGTCCTGCAGGAACCACAACTCGGCACCGGGCACGCTGTAGCCCAGGCTGCACACACACTCAAGGGGCGCGTCGATCACGTCCTGGTCACGCCAGCGGATATGCCCCTGCTGCGGGGAGAGACACTGCGGAAGGTGGTTCAGGCTCACCTGTCCGACAACGCCAAAGCGTTGTCGGGCCTGGGTGGAGATGCCGCCGCTGTGATCACCCTCCTGACGGTCCGTTCGAACCGGGCGCGCGGCTTCGGCCGTATCCGGCGCGACCAAGGTGGGCGAATCCAGGCAATTGTTGAAGAAGCGGAAGCTTCGCCAGCCGACCTTACCCTGGAGGAATTGAACGCGAGCGTTTACTGTTTCAACGCAGCCTGGCTCTGGGAGGCGCTGCCTCGCATCCGGGTCTCCACGGCTGGCGAGTACTATCTGACAGACCTCATCGAGCTGGCAGTGGGGGATGGGTACACAGTGCAAACGCTTCAAATCGAAGACGAAAGCGAGGCGATCGGGATCAACAACCGCATTCACCTGGCAGAAGCCGAGAGCTTTTTGCGCCAGCGCATCAACGAGACCTGGATGCTGGCGGGCGTGACTGTGGTGGATCCTCGATACACCACGATCGAACCCGGGGTGACGATAGGCCAGGATACGGTGATCTGGCCGAATACTTACCTGCGCGGTTCGACAACGATTGGGGAAGCCTGCGAAGTTGGGCCAAACTGCATCATTACCGACACTCGCATTGGGAGAGAATGCAGAATCGTCTTGTCCGTCCTGGAGAAAGCCGTCTTGGAGGATCGCGTGCACGTCGGCCCATTCGCCCACCTGCGCGCTGGCGCGCACCTGGCGGATGGCGTGCACATGGGAAACTTTGGCGAAATCAAGAATTCACACCTGGGTCCTGGGACGAAGATGGGGCATTTTTCCTACGTAGGAGACGCCACCATTGGCGCCGGAGTGAACATCGGAGCCGGGACGATCACCTGCAATTACGACGGCGAAAGGAAACATCCCACCGAGATCGGCGATGGCGCGTTTATCGGCAGCGACACCTTGTTGGTCGCGCCGGTCAGAGTGGGCGAGGGGGCCAGCACAGGCGCGGGCGCTGTGGTTACCAGGAATGTACCCCCCAACACCCTGGCTGTCGGGATGCCAGCCCGCGCGATTCGCAAGAAAGAAAAACGTGACCAATCCTGATTTAGTCTCAATATTCGGTCTGGCATTCTTATACATTATTAACCTCACAACACACGCAGCCCGGACTGCCATGAACGCCACCAGCCTCGTTCGACTCCATCTTCAACGCGACGAGGGCATCTCTCAGATCCAGCAGACAACCGACCTGTTGGAGGACAACGCGCGCCTTCAAGCCAGCCTCAACCTTGTCCAGGCGATCCTGCGCTTCCTCGTTGCTGGTCTGGCTGTGTGGATCTTCGTGCCATGGGGAGTCCGGCCAGATCCGTTTCTCCCAGCTTTGGTCACCCTGTTCCTGGGCGGGCTCATTGTGTACTTCGGCGAGTGGTCCGCAGAGAATGCCGTCACCAGGGAGCCAGAGACCTGGGCAGTCCGCCTGACCCCTTTCGCCAGGGCGCTGATGATCCTTTCAACCCCGTTGATCAGGCCTTTATTCAAAATAGCGAGGAAATCTGAGCAGGAGCCGGAAAGCAGCGTCACAGAAAACGAGCTGATCAGCCTGGTTGAAGCTGGCCAACAGGAGGGGGTTTTGGAACAGGAAGAACAGAAGATGATCGTCTCGATCTTCCGGTTGGGCGATACTCTGGCGAGGGAAATCATGGTGCCGCGTATCGACATCCTGGCGCTGGATGTGAACACTCCAATCGACCAGGCGATCGATGCTTTGTTGAAATCCGGTCACTCTCGGGTGCCGGTTTATAAGGATACGGTAGATAATGTGTTGGGACTGCTCTACGCCAAGGATCTGTTGCGCGTCTGGCGGGAAGGCAACCACCTGGAATCCTTGAGCACATTACTCCGGCCAGCCTATTTCGTTCCCGAGACAAAGAAGGCGGACGAACTGCTTGCCGAGCTTCAGGCGAAGCGGATTCACATGGCGATCGTGGTGGACGAATACGGCGGCGTGGCTGGCCTCGTGACCCTGGAAGACATCGTGGAAGAAATTGTGGGTGAGATTCAGGATGAGTACGATCAGTCCGAAGAAATGCTTTTCCAGGCAGTCGATGAAAACGAGTACCTCTTCCAGGGCCGGATCGACCTGGATGATTTCAATGAAATTATGGGCACCGAACTTTCAAACACAGAGGCCGATACCCTGAGCGGGTTGATCTATTCCCGGATAGGCCGGGTCCCAACCGTTGGAGATTCAGTCGAGATCGATGACTTGAAACTAACCGTGGAGCAGGTCAGTGGTCAGCGCATCCGCAAGGTGCGCGCCCAGAGGCTGCTTGAGAATACTGAACAGATTGAGAAGGAATAAGAATGCTGACGGATGAACAGCGTACGGACCTGATCGAAGCTGCGCTGGCGAACCGGAGTTGGGCATACGCTCCGTATTCCGGCTACAAGGTGGGAGCTGCCCTGCTGGCAGCCTCGGGCCAGATCTACAACGGAGTCAACGTCGAAAATGCGGCTTATCCGACCAGCATATGTGCGGAGCGGGCAGCAGTGTTCAATGCAGTCTCCGAAGGGGAATCGAAGTTCACCGCCATCGCTGTCGCCACCAGCAACGGCGGCATGCCCTGCGGAGCCTGCCGCCAGGTGCTCTCTGAATTCGGGTTGGATATACTCGTCATCGTCGTGGATCAACATGGGAAGGTGGTCACGGAAGCGACCGTCAAGGAGCTGCTTCCCGGATCTTTTGGCCCCAAGGATCTTCCCAGGTGAATCAAAGGTCAGCCCTCTGACCAGTCCGGTGAGGGAGTAGCCGTTGCTAGGAGAGTCTGCAGGATCCATCCCTGCAGCCCTTCTTGAGTCTCGACGTGGACCCAGGTGCCGCCTCCTTCTTGGACCGGATTGTCCGGTAAAACCAGGAGGATTGACCCGTTGGGCAGGAGTGCCAAGCTGGTCGCCTCGAAGCCTGGTTCCGCACGCAGATGGGCACCGCCCGATTCGCCGGCAACGACGAGCGCCAGCACAGGAGTTGGCGTCGGCGTGGCAGTATGCGTCGCAGTCGGGGTGACAGTAACGGTCAGAGTCGGAGTCAGTGTAAGTGTGGGAGGCAGGGGAGAAGGTGTGGGAGGCTTGGTTGGTGTCTGGGTGAGGGTCGCTGTGGGCAGCGGGGTGGGCAGAGCGAGCTGCTCGCTGAATACCGCTCCTACTCCGCTGATCCCGATTGCCAGCACGATGCAGAAAAGGACGACCGCCCCACCGAGGGTATAACCAAACACAGTGAGTGGACGATAACCCAAGATCGCCAGGACGAAAGCCCCAAACAGGACTGCCCACACCAGGTAAAGCGCAAATACAACCAGGCCATCTGGCCAAAGATGCGTCAGGCTGCCGCCCAGGCCGATCCCGGCAGACGAAAGCGGGAGGTATAGACCATAGGCCAATGCAACGCTTGGCAATGTCGCCTTACTTTCTGACTGCACCAGCCCGGCTGCAGCCAGCCCGGCGCCTAAGGCGATTAACAGAAAACTCGGCCAGGCCAGCTGCGCGTTTAGGTGTGCCAGCGTGAGGTCCAGCGGCAGCCAGGGGCGAGCGGCGATCCCTGCCAGGCAGCCCACTCCGAACACGAATACGCCGCCGATCGCCAGACCGACCAGGCTCCGGAAGAAGAAGCGCAGCGATCCGATGATGGTCCCCAGCGACAGACCAACCACCGGACCCATCAAGGGCGAGAGCAGAGCACCCAGGACCAGCAGGGCAGGCTCGTCGAGCAACAATCCGAAGGCGAGGACTGCGCCTGCGAGCAAAGAGAACACGAAGAAATCGACAGAGGGGGAAGAGCGGTGAGCAACGCGGTCTAAAGAGGAGGCGCGGTCCCCTGGGTCGAGAGGCGTCAAAAGGCGGCGTGCCCGCCTCCGCCGGGCAGGCGGCAATTCGTCCGGGTCATCAGGGATGATTGTTGAATTGAACTGAGTCATTTTCTTAGACTGGCGACGATCCGGAGGGGCCTTTCCAGCAGCTCGAAAGCTGCAAAGATATCCGGTACAACCAGGTCCGCTGCGATTAGCGTTTCAACCGCGGAGCCTTCTCGGGAGAAAACGCAGATCCCCAAAGCAGCCGTCTTCAGCATGGCGGCATCGTTTGCCCCCTGTCCAATCGCGACCACGCGATCGGCTCCCAGGCGCCGGATATAATCTGCTTTCTGCTGCGTTTCGTTTCTGGCTGAAATGCGGACCGCGGTCACGTTGAGCTGGCGGTCGATGAGGTGCTGCCGCCCGTGCGTGTCCGCAGTGCGCAGATGGAGTTGCAGGCGATCTCGGAGGACCGCAAGGGAGCGCACCAGACCGTCTTCCAATACCCCATCCACCGCCAGTGTTCCATTCACGTCGCACACCAGGTGTTCCAATTCCAGGGATCCACGACCGGGTATAGTAAGCTCGATCATGAGGGTATTATACGATATAGTACAATAGCCGCCAGGTCAGACCATGCGCTCTCGTTATATAAAACCCTTTCTCATCGCCTGTCTCGTCCTGATTGCCACCGTAACTTGTTCGACGAGACCAACTGTCCCGGCTGACACCGCTGCGCCGGGCGGGACAGGAACAGTCAGCAGTGCTCCACTCCTGACCCCTACACAAGACCCGGCATCGCCTGCCCCCACCAACTCCCCGCTCCCCCGCCAGCCACGGGTGATCCTGGCTGCACCTGCCCGGGCTGAGGCCCTCCTCCTGGAAAGCGTTCAAACGGTTGTATCCGAACTGGCTACCGCAGAAAGCCTGGACTTCGAAGTCAGAACCTCCCTCACAGCATCCGACCTGACGCCTGAGGTGCGGATCGTGGTCGCCATCCTGTCACCCGGTAGGGGAGATGGCGTGGTCGATCTTTCCGCTCTTGCTGCGGCTGCGCCAGACACTCAGTTTCTTGGAATCGGCCCGGCAGGAGAGCTGGCAAGTAATGTAAGCCTGATCAAGACTGATGGATCGAACCCAGGTCAGGTGGGATTCCTGGGGGGATATCTGGCAGCAGTCGTCACTCCGGAGTGGCGGGTTGGCGCGCTGATTGCCAGCGACGACCCGGCAGGTTTCGCCGCGCGGCAGGGCTTCTTGAACGGCGTGGTCTTCTACTGCGGGTTATGCCAGCAGACATACCCGCCATTCCTTATCTACCCGGTATCTGTGGAACTGCCTTCCACCGCCAGCCCCGCCGAGTGGCAGGCCGCAGCCGCAACCCTGGTGGAGCAGGCCGTCCAGACGGTCTTCATTGGACCGGGCGCGTGGGAGGAGGGCGTCCTGGCAACAATGGCCGAAGCAGGACTCTGGTTGATCGGCAGTCAATCCCCTCCAGCCGCGTTGAAGGACCAATGGATCGCTACCGTATCCAGCGATGTCACGAACGCCATCCAATCTGTTTGGCCAGACCTGGTGGCAGGCAGAGGCGGTGTGGAAAGGATCGCCCCAATCGTCCTGAAGGATATCAACCCGGATTTGCTGAGTCCGGGCCGCCAGCTGCAGGTTGAAAAATTGATCCCCGATCTTCAAAACGGTTTTATCGATGTCGGAGTGACCTCCGAAGCAGACAACCCGTAAGATTGCCGATTTCTTAATAAATCTCGCGTTTAGATTTCTGGATGAAGTGTGATCCCAGCAGAGCCGGCGATATTAATAAAATTCTCGCCTTTTGTTAAAATTTTTCTTACACTTTTTGATTACATTTATAGCCGAATGTGTTGGTTGGAGCTGCAGGCATGATATGAACGCCTGTTGAAGATTTACAAAAGAATCATATCTTAATGAAAATCAGGTCAACCTGGTGCTCATTAAGAACCCGCGCGAGCCTCCAGGTTGCCTGGAGGCATTTTGATTTGTAAAAGGAGGTTTATATGGCTATCAAGGATCTGATCCCCTGGAGAAAAGAGACGAGCATTGTGCCGGTCCAGCGCAATCGTGACGCCGAAACCCTGCTGGATATCCGGACCGAGATGAGCCGCATCATTGATGAATTTTTCAATAGGCCTCTGGCTCTCGGCAGTTTCCTGGACGACTTCGCATTCCCGGCTGGGTTTTCCCCACGGCTGGATGTCGCCGAGACCGACAAAGAAATCACCATTTCCGCTGAACTGCCCGGTCTGGAGCCTGAGGATATCCACCTCACCCTGGACCACAACTGCCTGACAATCAGCGGTGAGAAACAGGCTGAGAAAGAAGAAAAGGGGAAGCGATTCTATCGCATGGAGCGGTCCTACGGGTCCTTTTACCGATCGATTCCCCTTCCCGATGAGGTGGACGAGAATAAGATTGAGGCTTCTTACAAGCGCGGCGTCCTGAAGATCAGGCTGCCCAAGACCGTTCAATCTCAGAGGACAAGCAAGCGTATTCCCATTACATTCATACGATAAAGTTCTGCCCCGAACACAAATTCCATTGGACGAGAGGCACCTGGTTCTCGGGGCCTCTCGTCCAGGACCTTCCCAGGCGTGCATGCGATGAGTAAGACGAAAACTTCGCTACGCCATATCGCGGTCATCGGTAACTACTTACCTCGGCAATGCGGAATTGCCACCTTTACCACCGACCTGTGCAGTACGATCAGCGCGGAGCATGGAGAGATCAACTGCATCGCCCTGGCGGTCAATGATTCCCCGAATAATTACAACTACCCAACAACAGTCCGCTTCGAACTGGAAGAACAGGATCTGCAATCCTACCTCCGCGCGGCAGACTTTCTGAACGTCAACAACGTCGACCTGGTCTGCCTCCAGCACGAATACGGGATCTTCGGCGGCAAGGCAGGCAGCCACATCCTGGCTTTGCTCCGAGAACTGCGCATGCCGATTGTGACCACGCTGCACACCATCCTGCGAGAACCTGATCCAAACCAGCGTCAGGTTTTGGAGGAGATCACCCGGATTTCAGATCGGCTGGTGGTGATGAGTCAGCGTGCGCGTGAATTTCTGGAGGAAATTTACCATGTTCCGGTTGAGAAGATCGATTTGATCCATCACGGAATCCCTGACGTGCCTTTCGTCGATCCGAATTATTACAAGGACCAGTTCGGTGTGGAGGGGAAGCAAGTCTTACTGACTTTTGGGCTGCTCTCACCGAACAAAGGCGTCGAATACGTGATCCAGGCGCTGCCGACCATCCTGCGCCATCACCCTGACGTGGTATACATTATCTTGGGAGCGACTCATCCCCACATCAGACGCCGCGAGGGGGAAGTCTACCGCCTCAGTTTACAGCGTCTGGCGCACGAAGTCGGCGTGGCCGACCACGTGATATTTCACAATCGTTTTGTCGGCCTGCCTGAACTGGTCGAATATATTGGCGCAGCAGATATTTATCTGACCCCGTACCTCAATCCTGCCCAGATCGTATCTGGCACGTTGGCATACACGCTCGGAGCCGGGAAAGCGGTGATATCCACTCCGTATTGGTATGCAGAAGAATTGCTTTCTGAAGGACGGGGGGTCCTGGTGCCGTTCAGAAATTCAGAAGTCCTTGCCGAGCGAATGATCGAGCTCCTGGATAACGGGCCAGAACGGCACACCATGCGCAAACGGGCCTATCTGTTCGGCCGCAAAATGGTCTGGCCGCGGGTAGCCCGGAAGTACATTGAGACATTTGAAAGAGCGCGGCTGGAAAGAGCAGCACGTCCCCGTCGGATCTTTGTTGCCAAGACGCTGAAAAGGCAGGGGAGTGAGCTGCCTCAAATCAAGCTGGATCATCTGCTGCTGATGACAGACAGCACCGGTCTGCTTCAACACGCACTTTCTACCGTTCCCAACTATGCCATGGGGTATACAACGGATGACAACGCTCGCGCCCTTTATCTGACCGTCCTCCTGGAAGAGCTAGGAAACCATATCTCATCCGCAGTCGATGAACTCTCCGCCCGCTACATGGCTTTCCTTGCTCATGCCTTCGATCCGGAAATCAGATGATTTAGAAATTCGATGAGCTACGAGCGGCGATGGCTGGACAGGATTGGATCCGAAGACTGCCACGCCCGGGCGTTGATGGCATTGGGGGCAGTCCTGGGACGTTCAGGCAATGATGGCTTGCGTGGCCCTGCCGGATGGCTCTTTGGACAGGCATTACCATCGGCTTTGGACTTTACCAGCCCGCGAGCCTGGGCATTTACCCTGATCGGCATCCACGAATACCTGCGTCGTTTCTCGGGAGACCGAGTCGCCCAAACTATTGGAGAATCGCTCACAATAAAACTGATGAATTCCTACAGAAATTGCAGCACCCAGGATTGGCCCTGGTTTGAAGACATATTGAGCTACGCAAACGCGGTTTTACCGCGCGCATTGTTGATCTGGGGGCGGCAGCTGAACCGAACGGAAATTACCGAGGCCGGTCTCACTTCGCTCGCCTGGCTGGTCAGCATCCAACAAGAGGATGGGCACTTCGTGCCCATTGGAAACCAGGGTTTTTATCGGCGCGGATCAGAAAGAGCGCGCTTCGACCAGCAGCCCATCGAAGCCGAGACTACAGTCGCCGCATGCCTGGAAGCCTGCTTCCTTACCGATGACCGGTCATGGTTCGTAGAAACGCAACGGGCGTTTGAATGGTTCTTGGGACGCAACGATCTCGGCCTGCCCTTGTACGACCCGAAGACCGGTGGCTGTCGCGATGGTCTGCACCCAGACCGGGCAAACGAGAACCAGGGGGGAGAATCGACCCTGGCTTTCTTGTTAGCGCTGGCAGAAATGACCCTCGCACAGAATCAAATCAGCTCGATCAAGGGAACTCGTGGCGTGCAATATGAATACGCTGAAGAACCAACACGAAGTCTTACTGGAGCGGTATCCCCATAATCCCATCCTGAAGGTGTCCGACTGGCCTTATCCAGCAAACAGTGTGTTCAATCCCGGGGCAACCCGGCTCCGCGACGGAACAACCTTGTTGCTCTGCCGGGTCGAAGACCGACGAGGGCACTCCCACTTTTGCGCAGCCAGGTCTCCCAACGGTGTGGATGGCTGGCGGATCGATCCCCAACCAACCTTGCTCCCAGACCCGGAGCATTATCCGGAAGAGCTGTGGGGGATCGAAGATCCCCGGGTCACCTATGTGCCCGAGTTGGAAAAATACGTCATTGTCTACACTTCCTATTCGCGCGGTGGGCCGGGGGTCTCGCTGGCTGTGACCGACGATTTCCGCACATTTGAACGCTACGGTGTCGTGATGCCGCCTGAAGATAAGGACGCCGCTCTTTTGCCAAGAAAATTTAACAATGAATGGGTCTTAATCCACCGCCCAGTCACGGCTCTTGGCGCGAATATCTGGATCTCTTACTCGCCCGATCTTCGTCACTGGGGGAGCCATAAATTGATCCTCGAGGCAAGGCGCGGCGCCTGGTGGGACGCCAACCGGATCGGCCTTTCACCCCCGCCAATCGAAACAGAGGAGGGATGGCTGATGATCTATCACGGCGTCCGTCAGACATCGGGTGGCTGTCTGTATCGATTGGGGCTGGCACTCTTCGACTTGGAAAACCCCGAGCAGTGCCTCCTGCGCGGCGACACCTGGATCTTCGGTCCAGAAGCCCGGTATGAACGGGAAGGGGATGTGGACAATGTCGTATTCCCCTGCGGCTACACGATCGCGGATGACAGCGATACGCTGAACCTCTATTATGGTGCTGCGGACACCTGTATTGCGCTTGCCCAGGGGAGCATCCGGAAGATCTTGAACTGGTTGAAGCGCCATGGGGTTGCAACCAGCCTTTCCGCCGTGGAAAGAACTGCAAAATGATGAGATCAGTCCTTATAAGAGTGTAAATCTCGAACCTTTTAGACAAACTGGTAGCTCTGCACTTAACCGTGGTCATCCACCCCACCCCCAGCCCCGCCCTCAAGGGGCGGGGAGAGAGAAGATCCTGGGGATTTTTGCGGCACTTTATGCCGCAAAAATCCCCAAACCTTCTGTTTTCTCCCCCTTCCCCCTGGGAAGGGGGTCGGGGGGATGGGGAAATTCCAGCAACCACGGTTTATTGTGGGGCTACCGACAAACTTGCCAAGTTTGTAAATAGGCGATATACTTCATTTTTAGGGGCTGGCGCATCGCTTGTGAATACCACTTTGGGCCAGCCGAAATGTTTTCAGGAGAAGGAGGAGTGCTCGACGCATATTCACTTAAATTCCCCCGAAAAGAAGACCATTCATAAATAAAATTTGTCAAAAGAAACTCTGGAGGAGAAAAGTATGGCTAAGAAACTGTTCACACTGCTGGCAGTGTTCGTCATGGCGAGCATGATCCTGGCCGCCTGCGCTCCCGCCGCCCCGGCGACGACGGAAGCACCTCCGGCGGAAACAGAGGTTATGACCGAAGAGCCGGTTGTGACCGAGGCGCCGACTGAGGTGATGACCGAAGAGCCAACCGAGGTCATGACCGAAGAACCAACAGAACCTCCCGCAAAACCCTTCCGCGTTGGGTTCGTCACCGACACCGGTGGTATCGACGACAAGAGCTTCAACACCAACCAATGGGAGGGCGTCCTGCGGGCGCAGGAGGAGTTGGGCATCGAGGGTCAGTTCATTCAGTCTGACGAGGCCACGCAGTACACGCCAAACCTGACGGAGTTCGCCAGCCAGGGTTATGACCTGGTGCTTGCAGCCGGCTTCTTCCTGGGCGCAGATGTCGCGAACGTGGCCACCCAGTATCCAGACGTCAAGTTCTCGATCTTCGACTACGCCTATCCGGATCCCTTCCTCCCCGAAGGCAACCCCGGGCGCGATGCCTGCATTCCCAACGTCATGGGCCAGGTCTTCAAGACTGACCAGGCCGCCTTCCTGGCAGGCTATGTGGCTGCGGGCATGACCAAGACCGGCAAGCTCGGCTACTTCGGCGGCGCGAAGATCCCCACGGTGACCATCTTCGGCGTGGGCTTCCAGGCCGGCATGGATTATTACAATGAAGTCCACGGCACCTCCGTCGAACTGATCGGATGGGACAACGAGACCGGCGAAGGCCTGTTCACCGGCGACTTCTCGGACCTGACCAAGGGTAAGGAAGCCACTGAATCGCTCTTCGATGAAGGCGCGGATATCTTCATCCCGGTCGGCGGCCTGATCGGCTCACCCGGTTTCGACGTGGCCCGAGAACGCGGCGGCTACGGCATCTGGGTCGACACGGATGGGTACGAATCGCTGCAGGGCGTTCAGGATGTCATCCTCACCAGCGTGATGAAGGTCATGGATAATGCAGTCTTCAGCGTGATCAAGGACGCGATGGAAGGCAACTTCCAGGGTTGCAGCAACTACGTTGGCGACCTGGCGAACGGCGGCGTGGGGATCGCCCCCTATCACGATCTGGAGAGCGCAGTGCCCCCCGAACTCGCCGCGGAGGTCGAGGACCTGAAAGCCAAGATTATCTCCGGTGAGATCAGCGACACGGGCTGCATCTCCTACCCGCAGCATTGCCCCACGGGCCTCTACGAAACCCCGTAACCTTAGGTTTACAGCTCCCGGCGTGCTCGGTTAAGTGAAAAAACAGGCGGTGCCAATAGAACAATCTTGGCACCGCCTGCTGTAAATCAGACCAGCCTGAGATCGAGTACAATCAGCGCGAACAGAAACACCAAGGAGTGAACCATGCCCCCGGTGTTGGAATTGCGTGACATCACAAAGAGGTTCCCCGGCGTCCTGGCGAACGACCACATCAACCTGACCCTCAACGAAGGAGAGATCCTGGCGCTTTTGGGGGAAAATGGAGCCGGAAAAACCACATTAATGAATGTCCTCTATGGCCTCTACACGCCGGATGAAGGGGAAATCATCATCCGGGGAGAGAAAGTGGAAATTCACAACCCGAACGACGCAATAGAACACGGCATCGGGATGGTCCACCAGCACTTTATGCTGGTGCCGGTTTTCACCGTTACGGAAAACGTCATGCTCGGGGTTGAGAGCGTTAAGAATGGTATCTTCCTGGACCGGAAAACAGCAGCCGAACGCATCCGGGAAATTTCCCAACGATTTGGTCTCAGAGTCGATCCCCATGCTGTCGTCGAAAACCTCCCCGTCGGCGTCCAGCAGAGGGTGGAGATCATAAAGGTCCTGTACCGGGAAGCGGATATCTTGATCTTCGACGAGCCGACTGCCGTCCTGACCCCACAGGAAGTCGAAGAGCTCTTCAAAGTGTTCAGGTCCCTGGTCGAGCAAGGCAAATCGCTTATCTTCATCACCCACAAGCTGAACGAAGTGCTCGCCATCGCCGACCGGATCATGGTCCTGCGCAATGGGAGGGTGGCTGGCATCACGACTCCCGAGGAAGCCACGAGAGAATCGCTCGCCAGCATGATGGTCGGGCGCGATGTCATCCTGGAGGTGGAAAAGCCCCCGGCCAGGCTGGGGGAGCTCGTCTTAGAGGTCCGGGACCTCGTGGTGCAGGATGACCGGCACCTAGTGGCTGTAAAAGGCGTGTCGTTCGAAGTTCGGGCGGGGGAGATCCTGGGCATCGCCGGCGTCCAGGGCAACGGGCAGACGGAACTCGTCGAAGCCCTCACCGGTTTGCGCCCGGTGGTTTCCGGCAGCATCACAATCCTAGGGCAGGATGTCACGAACGCCGAGCCCCGCCAGGTGATTGAATTGGGGTCCGCCCACGTGCCGGAAGACCGGCAGAAGGACGGCCTCGTGCTCACTTTTTCCGTCGCAGACAATTTGGTGCTGAACACCTACTACCAGATGCCATTCGCCCGGGGGATCAATCTCGACCACCAGGCCATCGAGCGCGCTGCCACCGAACGCGTGCAGCAGTTCGACGTCCGCACGCCAAGCATCTTCATCCCGGTTGCCAACCTTTCCGGAGGCAACCAGCAGAAGGTGATCGTGGCGCGGGAGTTTTCCCGCCCGATCCGGCTGCTGATCGCTTCCCAACCCACGCGGGGTCTAGACGTCGGTTCGATCGAATACATCCATTCGCAGATCATCCAGAAGCGAAATGATGGGTGCGCGGTGGTCCTCGTCTCTCCAGAGCTGGATGAAATCATGAGTTTATCCGACCGGATTGCGGTCATGTTCGAAGGCAGGTTCCTGGCGGTCCTGCCGGCAGAAGAGGCGACACGCGAACGCTTGGGGTTGCTCATGGCAGGGATTCAAGAACCGATGCCAGTCTGACACACCGCCAAGTGGGTCGGCTCCACGAGGCCTTTCCCGGAGTGAGGAGGTTACCCTTGGACAACGAAGCCATCACTTCTGATCAAGAACCGCAGCCTACGGCAGCTGCCAGGCGTCCGATCCTCCAGAGGATCTTCATCAGAAAGGGGATCTGGGCTTCTCTGGTCGTACCTGTCTTATCGGTATTCACAGCCTTTATCATCGGCGGCGTCATTATCGCCGCTTCGAATACCGCCGTGCTCGCGGCCTGGGGCAATATCTTCACAGCCCCGTTGGAAGCGCTCAGAATAACTTTCAAAACGGTGTACGATGCTTACCTCGCTCTCTTCCAGGGCGCGTTTGGACAGCCAGCGGAGTTGTCCGCCGCCCTTCGCACCTGGCGGGAGACCGGGCAGACCCAGGCGCTGTGGGCTGCCCTGCGACCCCTCGGAGAAAGCCTGGTGATCTCGACGCCTTATATTTACGCCGGTCTGTCCGTTGCGTTTGGCATGCGCGGCGGGCTGTTCAACATCGGCGCCGAAGGTCAGCTGTTCGTTGGCGGCCTCGCTTCGGCCTACGTTGGCTATGCAGTCAAAGGACTCCCCTGGATCGTCCACATGCCGCTCGCGATCCTGGCAGGACTGGCTGCGGGAGCGCTGTGGGGCGCCATTCCGGGGCTCCTCAAGGCGAAAACCGGGGCGCACGAAGTGATCAACACCATCATGATGAACTACGTCGCCTTCCGGCTGACTGATTACCTGCTCACCGGGCCGATGGCCCGGCCGGACAGGCTCCCCATTACGCCCCAGGTGCTCCCCTCGGCTTATATCCCGACCATCTTCCCCCCGCCGGTGCGGTTCCATTGGGGATTTTTCCTCGCCCTGGGCGCAGCCGCCCTGATGTATTGGTTCCTGTGGAAAACAACGCGCGGCATGGAGATCCGCATGACCGGTCAAAATCAAGACGCGGCTCGCTATGCGGGCGTGCGGATCGCGGTGATCACCGTCCTCACCATGGCTGTGGCGGGAGCATTGGCCGGCATGTCGGGTACGAATCAGATCCTGGCGGTCGACCATCAACTCGTGCGTGCATTCTCGACCGGCTACGGCTTCGACTCGATCGCCCTGGCCCTGCTGGGCAACAGCCACCCCCTGGGAGTGGTCTTATCCTCCCTGTTATTCGGCTTCCTGCGCGGCGGAGCAGCCCGGATGCAGTCTGTGGCCGGTACGCCGGTCGAGATCATCCGCATCATCCAGGGTATGGTCATCATCTTCGTTGCCGCGCCTGCGATCATTCGCAGCCTGTATCGATTGAAGACCCCCCGGGAGGAGGACACTCTCCTCTCCCGAGGCCTCACTTCTTAAGAGGAGGGACCGATGGCTGAAATCGCGTTAACCCAACGCAAAGTCCGCACCCGCCGATCGGTGACGATTGGAATTCTGTCCATAGCAATCGGCGGGGTTATCCTGCTGATGGGGCGCGGCACCGCTGGCCTTACGTCCACTTTCGTGCTCACCAGCCAGCGCGCGGGGATTACCATCGCCGCTCCCGATCTCGTCCTCCCGACCAATTTCGCGCTCCTGCTGCTGGCATTACTGGCGGTGCTGGGCGGGGCCTGGGAACTGGCGCGGGGCTTCAAACACGAAGACCGCCTCGTCATCATCGCTTCCGTCCTCCTGGTAAGCGCTTTCCTCGTGTGGGCAACGCGGGACAAGTCGCTGAACCTGACCGGCATGCTCGTCAGCAGCATCGTCCGCGCCACGCCCATCTGCCTGGCAGCCTTGAGCGGGATCTACAGCGAAAGGTCAGGCGTGGTCAACATCGGCATTGAAGGCATGATGTTGATGGGCGCCTTCACTTCCGTCGTGTTCGCCAGCCTGACGAAGAGCATGCTGGTGGGCGTGATCGCGGGCATCGCTGCCGGGATGGTTTTCGGTCTCCTTCACGCGACGCTGTCCATCCGGTATATGATCAACCAGATCATCAGTGGAACGGGGATCATTATCCTTGCCCTGGGGCTGACCAGCTACCTTCAGCGGGCAGTGCTCAACGTCTATCCAGACCTGAATTCGCCTGGGCCGGCGATTGCCTCTATCCCAATTCCTGGCCTCTGGCAGATCCCTGTCCTGGGCCCGGTGCTCTTCAATTTGAGCCCCATCATTTACACCATGTTTGCCATGCTCATCGCGACCCATGTCCTCTTCACCAACACGCGTTGGGGACTGCGCGTCCGATCGGTCGGCGAACACCCCAAAGCCGCGGACACGCTGGGGATCAACGTGTTTCGCACCCGGTACGTGAGCGTGCTGCTCAGTGGTGCCATTGCCGGGCTGGCAGGTTCCTACATGAGCATCGGCGCCGCAGGTCGCTTCAACGAGGGGATGACCGCCGGGAAAGGCTTCCTGGGCCTGGCGGCGATGATCTTCGGCAACTGGAACCCGGGAGGCGCATTCCTCGGCTCGCTGATCTTCGGTTTCTTCGACTCCTGGCAGGAAAAACTTTCTCTGCTACAGATCGGCGTCCCCGTCGATCTGCTCGGCATGGCGCCATACATTGCCACGATGATCGTGCTCGCCGGCTTTGTTGGAAGATCCAGGATGCCAGCTGCAGATGGGACGCCCTACCAGAAGCAATAGTCTCCCCTATACGCACTATCTCGGCTGTCTCCACGACTGTAGCCTGGTCAGCAGAACGCGGAACGGACGACTTGTGATCTACCAGACCGATTACACCCGTTCACTCTTCACAACGCATCCCCCTGGCCTTTAGGACTGGCCGGGGTGCTCCTGATCGGCTTCCCGGTTTTCGTGAAAGTCGCCCGGGCAGCCGTGCATCGGCAAATCATTGCCCACACGCTGATGATGGTCGGCGTTTTGGCCGCCCTGTCCGTTGGAGAATGGTCAACAGCAGCCGTGGTCGCATTCTTCATGCGCGTCGGCGACTACGTCGAGCAATTTACCGCCGAACGCGCCCATAGGGCTGTGAAAGAATTGAGCGCTATCGCTCTGCAATCCGCGCACGTGCTCCGGAAAGGGATCGAGGTCGAAGTGCCCCTTGATCAGGTGGACGTTGGCGAAACCGTCGTCCTGCGCCCGGGCAAAACCATCCCCGTGGATGGCGAAGTGATCGCCGGTCACGTGGTCATTGACCAGGCGACCATTACTGGAGAAAGCATGCCGGTCGAAGCAGGACCAGGCTCGCGTGTCTTCGCTGCAACGCTGGCCAGCCAGGGCAGCCCGCGGGTGCGCGTGACGCAGGTCGGGCGAGACACGACCTTCGGAAGAGTGATCCGCCTGGTCGAGGAAGCGGAAGCCCAGCGCGGCGAGATTCAGCGCCTGGCAGACCGCTTCTCGGGCTACTACCTCCCCGTGGTGATCGGAGTGGCAGCAGGGACATACCTTTTCAGCCGTTATCCCCTCTCGGCCAAGGCTGTGCTGGTCGTCGCCTGCTCCTGCGCGTTCGCACTGGCAACACCCATCGCGATCCTGGCGTCGGTTGGCGCTGGAGCAAAGCGCGGTCTCTTGATCAAGGGCGGGAAATACTTGGAAATCCTTCCGAAAGCGGACGTGTTGCGGATCGACAAGACGGGGACGTTGACGCTTGGGGAGCCGGAAATCACGGGTTTTTTAGATTTTAGATTGTTGAATGAAGATGTTTCGGTAGCTCCACAGTAAACCGTGGACAGAGGCAGGGCGGGCTTCTTACCCGCAAAAGGTTCCTCTCAATTCAAATCGGTGGAGCTACCGGGTGATGAGTGGGAACCAGAGAACGGCAGAAAGCTGCGTCAGGTAGGCATTCCAGGCGTCGATCCGTCCCCATCCGGCGGAGTTGTTCGGGATCGCGTTCCCTGGGATCCCCCCGCAGACCTGAGAGGTGACGATTGGTACTGCGGATGTCCGGATCACGTCTTCGACCTGCTCCACCTGCCCGACGAGCTCCGGGCGGGCTGAGAAGAGCAGCGCCGCCTGCCCCGCCACGTGCGGTCCAGACATGCTCGTGCCGCTCAAATAAAGATATATCCCACCCGGGTAGCTGGAGCGGATCCCCGAGCCGGGCGCGGAGACATCGGGCTTCAGCCGCCCACTCGCGTCGATCGTCACCGGTCCGCGGCTGCTATAGCTGGACAGCTGGTCCCCCTCGGTCGTGCTGCCGACGGTGAAGGACGCATCGTAGATCGCCGCCGGGGTATCGATCGTGCCGCATGTCGGGCCGCTGTTCCCGGCAGAATGCACGGTCAAGATCCCCGCCGCGCGCACCGCTTCGACCACGGAGAGCAGCACATCCGGCTCGGTGCACCCCTCAAACGGCGGACAGCCCCAGGAGTTGTTGATCACGTGCGGGGCTTTCGCCGGGTCCGGATTATCACCATTGAGATCGGTCGGCGCGATGAACCACTGGTAGCACTCGCTGTAGGTGGCTGGCGTGCCAAAACCCTGGTCCATGTTCCGGCAACCGATCCACTTCGCACCCGGCGCCATCCCGACCGGATTGCTCCCATCCGGCTCGACACCGACCATGATGCCCATCGTGTGTGTTCCGTGCCCCTGGTCGTCGCAGGGTTCGGGGGAATCGTCCCCGCAGGGGTTGCCCGGGCTGTCGTGGATGGCGTCGTGCCAGCTGTAGTTGTGGTCCACTCCGTTCCCATCCCAACCCCGGTAGTGCACCTTGAGCGCCGGGTGTTCCCAGTCGTAGCCCGTGTCCTGACCGCCGATCACGATCCCCTGCCCCGTGAACCCGGCCGCCCATAGCTCGGGGGCGCGAACTTTGAGGATGTTCCACTCGATCGCGCCGGCAGAATCGGGTACCCTTTTCGGCGGGACGACCGAGGGCAGCCCCAGCTGGACGCGGGGGTTGGCGTAAACGCGGGCGACATCTTCCCGCCTCGCCAACGCTTCCAGGAGGAGGTAATCTCCACGCACCCAGATCATATTGGCGATCCAGAAGCGCCGGTGAGGCGCCTTTCGCCACTCGAGTTCAGCGACGAGCGGACCCTGGGTGCGATGCGCCACCTCGGTCAGCTGCCGGAAGACATACCTTCCTTTTTCCTCTTTCGTCTCCAGAGCGTATGCCCCGCTGAGGTCTGCCTGCTCGCTCAGGTAGAGCAGGAATTCGGATTCCCCACCCGAAATTTCTGCGAGCAGCCCTGGTTCGACTTTGGCCTGCCAAAATGACCCCGGAGAGATCGTTCTAGGTTGATTGTCATAACCAAATTGGAAAATGAGACCGGCGAGCGTGAGGGGGAGAAGCAGGTTACGCATAATCAGGGATTGTAAGCTTATTATCTCGAGGGCAGCCCCGTCACAGCTGGAACAGCAGCTTCACTTCCCGCCAGACGAAGGGCAGAGCCAGCAATCCCCCGATCCCCAGCGCTCCCAGGGATACGGGAATGGCGGAGAACGGCAGTCTCATCAACAGGTAGACGATCCCCCCACAGATGAGCGAAGCAAGCCCTGCGCGCAGCAGCGTTGGGCTGACGCGCAGCACGCCCGGGCTGCGCCGGTCCGACAGGAAGAGCAGCAGCACTGCTTGAGCGGTAAAGGCGATCGAGTTCGCCAGGGCGATCCCCGGCGCTCCCAACGGCTGCGCCAGACTGACCGCCAGGACCGTAAAAACGACTGCCATGAGCGCCGCGGACCACAGAGGCGTAAAGGCGTCCTGCCTGGCGTAAAAGCTGCGCGCCGCGACCTCCAGCATGGCGTGCCCTGCCAGCCCGACCAGGAACGCGCGCGCAGTCCACACCACCAGTGAGGTGTTGACCTGGTCGAAATCGAACAGCGTGACCAGCGGGGCGATTCCAACCGCAACCAGAGCGGAAACCGGCAGGGTCAGCGCCAGGATCACTCGCAGCGCCCGGTTGATCGACCGGGTGAATACCTCGCTCTCGCGCCGCACGAACTGCTCTGAAATCGATGGCAGAAGCGCCGTGCCGATCGCAGTCCCGATCAGGGTTTCCGGGACCTGCATGATCAGCCACCCATAGACCAGACCGGCGATCGACCCTGCTGGCAGGCGGGAGGCGATATTGTCCGGGATGTAAATCAAGACCAAGTAGATGAAGAACATGCTGCCGATCCGGGGCGCCATCACCCGCAGGACTTTCTGCACGCCGGGATGATTCAAGTCGATGGCGGGGGTCCACCGGAAACGGTAGCGGATCAAGCCCGGGACCTGAATGCCGAGGAAAAGCAGTGCCCCCAGCACGGTCCCGTAAGTCAGGCCGTAGATGCCGAGACCCAGAGATGGAAGCGTGAAAGGCCCGATCTGGTAGCCTGCAACTGGCGCGAGGAAGATGACTCCAATGAGTGTGCCGACATCGTACATGCTGCGCGCCAGCGCGGGCAGGGCGAAGTGCTGGTTGGTCTGAAGCCCGGCGATCACCAGGCCGCTGATCGAAAACAACAGGGTGGCGACCAGGTTGAGGCGCATAAGGTTGGCGACCTGGGCCTGCTGGTCAGGGTCGAACCCGGGCGCGATCCCCAGGTTCCAGCCCACGAGCTGGCGGGCATACACCGCGACGACGATCGAAGCGCCTGCGGTCACCAGGAAAACCAGGTTCCCGACCCTGGAGAAGAGGTCCCACATCTCGGTACGCCCCTTCTCTTCCAGGTATTCGGAGAGTACGGGGATGAAGGCGATCGCCAGCGCACCGCCCGAGATCAGCCCGAAGATCAGGTCGGGCAGGTTGTTGGCGGCGTTGAACACGTCCAGCTCCACAGTGAGACCGAACTGGCGAGCGATCAGCAGCTGGCGGAGGAAACCCAGCAGCTTTTCCATGCCGATGAAAAATGCGATGATGAAGGCAGCGCGGGCTATTCTAGACATTCCACCGTCCTGACCCCGCAAGTATAGCATGGACGGAGCCGAAGTCCCGAGCGTTGCACCGCACATCTGGTTATGGTACAATTCGCGGGCTTTGGAGGGATGGCCGAGCGGTCTAAGGCGGCTGTCTTGAAAACAGCTGTGGGTTCACGCCCACCGGGGGTTCGAATCCCTCTCCCTCCGCCTGTGCATTGCTGATTGATGATTGCCAATCTTTGATTTTGTTTCTCATCCCATGATCATAATCAGCAATCATAAATCTCCGATCAGAAATTATTTGGGGAGGTGCCAGAGTGGTCGAATGGGGCCGCCTGCTAAGCGGTTGTCGGGGCTTTAAACCTCGACCGCGGGTTCGAATCCCGCCCTCCCCGCCTGAAGAAGCGCCCTCGGGCGCTTTTCTATTTCGAGAGCACACGGTATCTGTTTCCCCCGCCCTAAAATAATCCCACAAAGTATTGACATTGAACTAATTTTCATGGTTCCTATTCATACCTAAGTTTATTAGGTATTCGGATGGGTATGATGCTGGATCCTCACGGTGGGGAGAATACTGACGTTCGCTTTTGGTGCGACCAGGATGGCGGGACGTTGCAAGAAGGAGCCCAGGCGTCGCCATAGAAGGGGTGGGAGTGAACGCATGAGACATCTTTATCAGGCCAACCAGAGATCATTGACATCCGTGCGCATTCCGAGTATCCTTTATACCTAAGTTCTTTAGGTATTAATTGCCAAAATGCCGCTACGAGACCAGATCCGCAAGGGAAGCACCGAGTTCTTGATCTTCAGCCTGCTGATGGAGCGGCCGATGTACGGCTACGAGATCAGCCAGCAGCTCAAGCTGCGCAGCGGCGGCTATTTCGAGATGAAGGAGGGGCTGCTTTATCCGGCATTGCACCGCATGCAGCAGAATGGGTGGCTGTCCACGGATTGGCGCGTCGTCGGAGGCCGGCGCCGCAAATACTACGCCCTGACGGCGTTGGGAATGGAAGTTCTTGGGGAACAGGCAGCCGAGTGGAAATCATTCGTAAGCGCAATGCAAGCTCTACTGCGGGGTAACGAGCTATGGGCGAAGTGACAATCGACCAGATCCTGGCGAAGATCCGAAAACACTTATATCTGAGCAAAAAAACCGAGTACGAGTTGATGGCGGAGATCCGCGCTCATCTGGAGGACGCCATCGCCGAGGCAAAGACCAATGGCCATGATGAGCAGGCAGCCCTGGCTAAGGCTGCCAAGGAATTCGGCGTGGACGAGGTCGGCGACCTGGACGCTTTGACCGTCTACAGTTATCGTGGGTTCGGGCGGATCTGGCAGCGAGACAGCGCCAGGGTTTGGCTCAACGACGGTTCGGCGAAGTTCACCGCGGGCCAGCGTCTCACCTTCAAGCCACAGCACGCCCTGGCTCTCGCCGACCTGAACGGCGACGGCTATGTGGACGTCTTCGCCGGCAGCGTCAACCACGGGATCTTGGTCTGGTTCAACGACGGTGCCGGGAAGTTCACGAACCAGCAGTGAATTGACGTAATCTCCCATAAGGTTATCTCCAAGCGCCCTCCGCTGCCGGGCCTGCCGATTTTACTGACGCCGGGAATATGCTTGGAGCCAGCCCCGCTTTGCTCCAGGGAAAGATCCTCCGCGGTGGCATGGGGACCGGGATGCCGTACTGGGGGCCGATATTCACCGAAGAACAGACCACACTGTCTATGACTTTCACGATGCACGCCGAGATGGAGGGCAAGCACGACTTTCGGGTCCACATTCCAAATAATGATCCGGAGCGGGGGGATATCGAGCTGGTGGTTCTATCAAATTGGGTGCCGTAGTCAAGAATGACCCATTTCCTTGCCTTCCATACCAGCGATCAGGTCTCCCAGAGTTTCGATCGCACGTTCTACCCGGTAAGACCACGCAGCGGCGTTCAGGCGGATGAAGTTCCGGTATTGGTTCGTGGCAGAGAAGACATAGCCGGGCGCCAGGGTGATCCCCGCTTTTAACGCCTGCCGGTACAGCTCCAGCGAGTCGATGGATTCCGGCAATTGCACCCAGAGGACGAACCCTCCTGCGGGGCGCGTGACGCGCGTTTCGGGTGGAAAATAGCGCATAACCGCCTGCGCCATGAGGCTCACGTTGCGGGCGTATTCGCGGCGGATGCGGCGCAGGTGATGATCATAGCCGCCGCTGGCCAGGAACCTGGCGACGACCTGCTGGGCAAGCGTCCCCGTATCCACGCTCAGGGTCACTTTCAGCCATTCGACCGCGTGTCTCCATCGTCCGGGAGCGATCCAGCCTACCCGCAGCGACGGGCTGATGTCTTTGGAAAATGAGGAGACCAGCATCACCAGACCCCGCTCGTCGAAGGACTTGGCGGTCAGCGGCCGTTTCCCCGTGAAATACAGCTCGCCGGACACGTCGTTCTCGATCAGCGGGATCTCGTGGCGTGCGAGCAGTTCCACCAAGGCTCTCTTTTTTTCATCCGGGATGCAGCTCCCCAGTGGGTTGTTGAAATTGGAGATCACGATCACTGCCCGGACGGGATTGTGCTCAATGGCAAAAGCCAGCGCGTCCAGGCTGATCCCATCGCGAGGATGGGTGGGGATCTCCAGGGCTTTTAACTGGAGTACCTCCAGGCATTGCAGGGTGCCGAAATACATGGGCGACTCGACCGCCACGATGTCTCCGGGCCGGCACACGGCGAGCAGGCCAAGGTTAATCGCTTCGACGCCTCCCGAAGTGATCACGATGTCATTGGGCGACAGGCTGCACCCAGAGTTGACCGCCCGCTTGGCGATCTCGACACGTAGAGATTCCAGTCCAGGCGGAAACCGATATTGGTAGACCTCACCCTGCCGGCTGCGGGCCAGGGAAGTGATGAGACGGTTGAGCTTTTCAGTCGGCAGCAGACCGAGGTTTGGCAATGCCGCGCCCAGCTGCACCAGCTGCGGATTGAGCGTGTCCCGCAGCAGCTGCATCACCAGGTCGTGCAGGTTCACATTGCTGGGGTCCGGAACGGGCATGGACATCTCCGGCTCCGGTAGCCCGGTTGGCAGGTGCGCCCGCACGTAGTAACCGGATTGGGGACGGGCTTCGATCAATCCTCTATCTTCGAGCAGCAAGTAAGCCTGCAGGACCGTGCTGATGCTCACCCCTTGCTGCCTGCTCATCTGGCGCACGGAGGGGATGCGCTCGCCAGGCCGGAAGGTCCCCTGCTCGATCAGGTGCGCCATGCGTTCAGCGAGCTCTTCATACAGCAAGGTCTTACCGGTTGTTTCTCTTTTTACAGTCGTCATCTTCAGCCTCCCCGAGAGTAAACAGTTCGCCGATCAAAACAACAGTACAGTTTATTATAACGTAAACTGTTATGGTTACAATTTCACGTTCTTGTATCTGTACTTGCTATTTGGATTTGTGGATAATAGTGACAGGTGTGATTGGTAGCTATCAGGAGGCACTGACCATGGAAGGCACACTGAACTGGGGAAAGACGGTAAATTATCCCATTAAACTGGGCCGTGATGGGTTGCAGTTGATCAAGGATTACGAACCCGGAACGGTTATCCTTTGTCAGCGTGGCGTGCTGTGGGTGACTCAGTCCGGAGATCTGGAAGACTACGTGTTGGGACCGGGCACCGCTTTCTCGAGCGAACACCGCGGCGAGGTTTTGATCCAGGCAATGAAGGACGCGGTCCTGAGCATTCGCCCACCCCAAAGGGCGAGCTCGGTCCGATTTTCCGTCTTGCACCACAACTGAACAGCCCTCCCGCAGAGCCTATCCCGGGTCGATCCTGGAGAAACCTCCAGCCTGCGGGAGGGGCATCTTCACATGATCTCCTTTCTGCCGATGATCGGCGGGTGGATCCGCCACGACCACGCCGGCACGAGCAGGAGCAGCAACAGACCCAGAGATATATCGGGAGCGCCGGCAGGAACATGACTCCCACTTCAAGGAGAGCAGAGCGCTCTTTCGGAACAGGCCTTGCCGTTCGGCAATAATCAAATTTCCTTACCTGCAGCCAGTGGATCATCCCAAAAAGGCGGCTGTCGGCGCTGAAGCCGCCGTATTCATTCTTGCTACCGCAGCAGCGTCGCGTAGTAGATCGCCGCGCCGATGTGGATGAAAGCTGCCGTGAAGAGCGCCAGTCCGAGCGGGACGTGCAGGGTGTGCCACAGGGCAAGTAGCCGCCGGACCTGGGCTAACGACGTCCGCTGCCGAAGCAGCCGCCTTCTCCGGTGCACAAGTTCTCCCAGAAAGGCAGCCTGACGGCGGGCGTCTCGATCCAGGCCGCGCCGCAACAGCCAGAAATCGATCCGGTAGGCGAGGTCCTGCAGGGGATTGAACAGAGACAACATAGAACCACCCCCAGCAGTTGCCGAGAGGCTGAGCAGTTGCCCGGTCCAAGGCCGTCCCGCGCCAGGGGTGCGTTCAAGCCAGGATTTGATCTGGGCACCGATCGAATCGATCTCGCGCTGGATCTGCCCGGCTTCCAGCTCGATGCCATCTGCCGTGCGGGGGATGGCTGTATAAATGTAGCGCCCCACGAAGCCGCTGCCAACCACAACCAGCGTCATCAATGTGACCATCCCAGCCAAACCGTGAAATTTCCAGGAAGTATGGAGGAGCACCATGTAAGGGCCCACCAGGCCGGTGAAGATATGGAATTGCAGCCATAGGGAAAGGCGTCCCCAGCGCGCGCGCCGGCTCCGTTTGCGGAGGGTGTAGAGCGTCTCTGTCATCAGCATCAGGATGAAACCGGCGATCCCAAGCGAATGCCCGAACAGCTCGCTGGCAGGCGGGATTCCACCGAGGGAGATCACGGCATAGAGATAGACCCCGCTGATCCCAAGGATGGCAAAGAAGGCCAGCCAAAGTTCACGCGTGCTCTGGTACACGGAACCGCCTCCAATGGGTCCAGAAATCCACGATCAGGTCCGCGATGTTCGCTCCCGGCGCGGTCAGCCGGCTGCGGATTGGCGTGATGTCGGCCTGCTGAGCGACCAACTCCTGGATGGGGCGGGAAAGGGTCTGGTCGCCCATCACGATCGCGCCCAGCAAAGTCCGCGCGCCGATCAATAAGCGCAAACGGTTGACCTCGAAATTGTCCTGGGCGATGATAGCATCGGGCAGCTGGCGCCAGGTCTCGCTGTCCCCGCGGGCGATGCTGACCAGGTCGTCGTCGTCCCCACGGCCTACCATGCCGATGATCGTTGTGGTCAGCCCTGCCAGCCGGGTGACGTTGAAGGCGATCGGTTTTACGTACGGCGCTCGCAGACCCGTCATGTTCATCCCGGCTACCGTTCCCTGCCCGCGCGCCGGACCCCAGAGTGTATCGACGATGGATTTCCCGGTGAACGGGTCATACACCTGGGCAACGTCCCCGGCCGCGAAGATGTCTGCCTGGCTGGTCTCGAGGTACTCGTCCACCAGGATGCCGCGATCGATTTCCAGGCCGCTGGAAGCTGCCAGCTCGGTCCGCGGCCGCACTCCGATGGCGATGGCAACCATCCCGCACGGGACGGTGCGCCCGTCCTGCGTCCGTACTCCAACCACGCGCCCGTGTTGCCCCAGGATCTCCGCGAGTTCCGTGTGGAAATGCAGGGACACGCCATGCTCGCGCAGGCGCTCCTCGACGATGCGCGACTCGATCTCATCCAGGATGTTGTGCCAGTACCTGTCCTTGCGCAGGAAATAATGGGTCTTCACTTTCCGCGCGACCAGCCCTTCGACGATCTCGAGCGCGGTGATGCCCCCGCCGACGACGACCGCGGGCAACCTGCGGCGTGCCAGATCCAGAATCTCGTGCGCATCTCCCATGTTATCCAGCTTGACGACTCCTTTCAGATCCTCGCCAGGGGCTTTACTGCGTACAGCGGAGGATCCGGTGGCGATCAGCAGGCGGTCGTAGCGCAGGAACCTGCCATCGCACAGCTCGAGCCGATGCTCTCCAGGGTGGATGCGCGCCGCGGGAGCGACCATTGGCCGAAATCCAAGCTGCTTGAAATCCCGCTCGCTGAAAGGATACAGCTGCCTCTCGTTGATCTCCCCCGTCAGGAAATAAGCCAGGCCGGGGCGCGAGTAATAGCCCTGCGGTTCTTCGCTGAGCAGGGCGATGTGACTGGTGGGGTCATGAGAGCGGATCGCTTCAGCAGCCGCTATTGCTGCGGCCCCTGTCCCGACAATCACGTAGCGGCGCATGGCTTCAGGACGCTCCTTCAATGGTCATCGGTTCGAACAAGGTTGTGCGTTCGAAACGCAGCACCCCGCGCGGACATCGAGCAACGCATTCGCCGCAGGTGAGGCAGTAGCTTTCGTGGATCGGTTTTCCAAGCCAGGCGAAGCGCCGGACGTCGATCCCGGCTGGGCACGAATAGGAGCAGATCCCGCACTGCACGCAGCGCGCGGATTCCGGGACCACGCAGCCCTCCGCCCGGGCCTGGTGGTGGGTGAATTCCGTGCGGAGCATTCTCTTCAGGTTAATCATCGTCCCCACCGCCACCTTTTTTCCCATCCGGGTGGCACTGAACACACTTCCCATCGATACCGCCGGTGACGTTATCAGCGTGCTCCTCTTCCATCTTCTGCTTATCGTGACATCCGTAGCAGGTCCAGGCTGGAGGCCCCGAAGGGTGGCATTTCGCGCAATCGCCTTTTGCGCCGTGGTGATCCAACGGGAAGGTGTGATCGAACGAGGCGTCGCCCCAGTTCGACGTGTTGTGGCAGTTCGAACACTGTCCGCTGAAGTGGTTCGGCGGTTTATCCCCGCTGTGGCAGGAGATGCAGTCCGTCGCCCCCGCTGCGCCGTGATCGAAAGTGGCGCCTCCCCAGGAAGAGGTGCTGTGGCAGGCTGAACACTGCCCGCTGAAGTGGTTCGCCGGTTTATCCCCGCTGTGGCAGGACAGGCAGTCCGTCGCCCCTGCTGCACCGTGATCGAAAGTGGCGTCACCCCACTTCGAAGTGTTGTGGCAGTTGGAGCACTGCCCGCTGAAGTGGTTCACCGGTTTGTCTTTCGTGTGGCAGGACAGGCAGTCCGTCGCCCCGGCCGCGCTGTGGTTGAACTCGGCGTCGCCCCACTTCGAGGTGTTGTGACAGTTCGAGCACTGCCCGCTGAAGTGGTTGGCTGGCTTATCTTTCGTGTGGCAGGAGATGCAATCTGTCGCCCCCATGGCCTGGTGGTTGAACTCGGCTCCCTTCCAGGAAGATGTGTTATGACAGGCCGAGCACTGCCCGCTGAAGTGGTTGGCGGGCTTATCTTTCGTGTGGCAGGAGATGCAATCTGTCGCCCCCATGGCCTGGTGGTTGAAGACCGCCCCTGCCCAGGAGGAGGTGTTGTGACAGGCCGAGCACTGACCGCTGAAGTGGTTGGCGGGTTTATCCTTCGTATGGCAGGAAATGCAGTCCGTCGCTCCCATGGCCTGGTGGTTGAAGACCGCCCCCGCCCAGGAGGAGGTGTTATGGCAGGCCGAGCACTGCCCGCTGAAGTGGTTCGTCGGCTTGTCTTTCGTGTGACAGGACAGGCACTCCGTCGCCCCGGCTGCCTGGTGGTTGAAGACCGCAGCCGCCCAGTCTGTTGTATTGTGGCAGGCCGAGCACTGACCGGAGAAATGATTGGCTGGTTTATCGTCCAGATGGCAGGAAATGCAGTCGATGGCACCTGCGATCCCGTGGTCGAAAGTCGCGTTCTGCCAGGAGAAGGGCGTGTGGCAGGCGGAGCACTCGCCGGGATAATGGTCCGGCGGAGCTTCGGCCGCGTGGCAGGCGGTACACTGGTTCGGGGTGCCGGCGTACTGCCCGTTCGAGTGACAGGTTGCGCATTCCAGCTCCGCGTGCCCGCCCACCAGGGGGAAGAAAGCGTGTAGTGCACCCGGGCTTCCGGGAGGGAAAATCACTTCTCGCGGGTCGATCCCGAACAACTCGGCGATTGTTCCACCGCTTCCCTGGAAAGACAGAATCGAAGAGGGATCTTCCAGGCCGGATCCGCCGGCCGCGGCAATCCCAGTGCTGTCAAGCATGGCGCGCAGCGTGTCGATTTTCGCCGCGATCAGGGCGATGATCCCCTGGGGGTCGGGGAAGCTGGCAGGCCAGGTGGAAATGGCAACATCGATCTGAAGGATCAACCCCTGGAGCTGAGAAGTCAGGTCTGGCAGGTCTTCCTGCGGAGCGGCGACGATCGCCACGATGACCTGGTCGAGAGCCTGGTTGAGGAAACCGGCTGCCAGCAGCGCGGCTTCCCCTCCGGCACCGTTGGCAGAACCCAGCAGGACCACGAAATCCTCGGCGCGCTCTTCAGCCAGTTCAAGGCGGTAACGGGCCTGGCGTGTGCGGTTGAAGATCAGGCGGGCGCGCGCCTGCTCGGCAAAATGCTGGACAGTAAAAGGCAGCTGGCCCGGACGGAACGGCCGAATGACAGCCAGGCTTGCGGTTATCCCGACGGTCACTGTCGCCAGGAGGACCAGAATGAGAGAGGCAGATATGAGAAATCGACGCATCGCATTCTCCTTCCAGTGCGCTAGTCGCCGCCTTCCGCTTCATCCTCCTTACCGGTCGGATGGCAAGCGGCGCACTGCTGCAGTTCATTCATGGAAATCCCTTCTTCTCGGTGTTCGTTCTCAACTTTTCCGGGCTCGTGTTCGTGGCAGCCATAACAGGTGTACTCGGCGTAGACCGTGGGATGGCAGGTCTGGCAGGCTACTTCCCCCTGCCCGCCATGGTCGAGCGGGAACCGGTGGTCGCGCAGCCGGGCTGGGAACCAGGCGCTCGTGGTGTGGCAAAGCTGGCACTGTAGACCGAAGAAGCCGGCGTGGATCTCCGGCTCTGCATGGCAGTTCACGCACTCCCTGGGTGTGCCGGCAAATACCCGATCGATGTGGCAGGCAGCGCAATCGATCTCTGCGTGCCGGCCCTCGAGGGGGAAGAGGGAGTGGTCGAAATCGTGCATGCAGTCCACACCGTCGTGGCATTCCAGGCAGGATTCTCCGAACCTGGAGAGGTGGTCCTCCATAAAAGCGGCATCCTCGTCGGCGTGGCAGATGATGCAGGTCGAAAGATCGATCTGACGGATATCTTCCAGGTGGCAGGCAGCACAGGACATCCCGTCCCCGGCGAAATCCTTCCTATGCCGCTCCAGGCTGAAGCCGGTCTGGCGAGCGTGTTCGAACGGCGAGCCTTCCAGCAGGGCTGGCTGCCACGCCTGCGGGTTGTGGCAGGCAGCGCAGTCCTGGGGAAACACACCAAGATGGACGGGAGGCTCCTGGTGGCAGCTCTCACAGGAGGCCGACACGGTCTCGAAATTTCCTCCCTGGTGACAAGCCGCGCAGCGCGCCTCCAGGTGTTTCCCTAACAGTGGGAAACTGGTCGTATTGTGGTCGAAATCGGTCATCCGGTCGATCCCATCGTGGCAGTCCAGACAGGCTTCGCCGAACTCTTGCAGGTGGCGCACCATGAACTCCCGGTCGTGACCGCCGTGGCAACCCGAGCACGTAAGCAGGGAGACGGAGTACGCTTCATCTTCAAGGTGGCAGCTGGTGCAACCCAGGGGCGCCATGGAATAATCCACCTGGTGCCAGATCAGACTGAAGGAGGTCAGGGAATGGTCAAAATCGTCGAGAGCATCCTGCCCTGGGTCGAAGCTGCGTCCCCGGTGGTCCGAGTGACAGACCCGGCACGCAGCGACATTCTGCAGCCGCGCGTGCAGCCCGGCGCTGGCGCGAATCTGGTCGGCGACGGTGGTGTGGCATTCGATACACAATTCCGCCTGCAGGCTCTCCAATGGCAGATGGCACCGCCGACATTCCCGCTCAAATTCAGCGTGGGATGCGAATCCCCCCAATGCAACGCCGGTCTGGCGTTTATCGCTCAACGCCCCAGGACTGAAGGCCAACCCGCCCTGCAGCCAAAGCGCCAGGCCCAATCCGGCCAGCAAAAAAGCCAGGATAATTAATCCGGGTAAACTGAGGATCGTCCGCCTCCGCCGCATAAATGTCTCAAGACTGTATTAATCCGCGCCAGTACAGTCGCGGTGCAGCCGGCTCGCCGGCCTGTAATCAGAGAACTTCTATGATATTTGATTAAGACGTAAAATGCACGCATTAAGCGCGCTAAAATCATGGGAATTTTGTACTATCTCGGTGAAGATGGATGGGTGATTTTCAGGATCGTTGTGGATCTAGATCTTAATTGTCCGCTTCACGGGGGTGGTTTTTTCGACGAAAAGCGCCACCGCCAGGTCGTGACCCAGGACGATCTCCTGGCGGTCCTTTGCGATTCGAAAAGGACCATTGAACGGGGCGCGAGCTATTAGCTCGAACCGCACACCTGGCACCAGTCCAAGTTCCCCCAGGTACCTCAGCTTCTCAGGATCGTGGATCCGCACCCGGCTGAGCAGGCATTGCGATCCGACCGCCACTTCCCCCAGGCTCTGATCGTGGACTACTGGCATGACCCCTTCCTTGTCCGGGATCGGCTCACCGTGTGGGCAGCGCTGCGGGTAGCCGGCAAGCGCATCAATGCGGTCTTCGAGCAGGTCGTTGATCCCGAGTTCGAAGCGGTCGGCGAAATCATGCACCTCGTCCCAGCCGAATCCCATCACCTTCACCAGGAAGACCTCCACCAGTCGGTGGCGGCGGATGGCAGGCATGGCGATCCGGACGCCTATTTCGGTGAGCCGGACCCCCCGATAAGGTTCATGCTGGACAAACCCGGACTCTTTCAACCTGCCCAGCATGCGTGAGGCGGCCTGCAACGAAGCGTTGACGCCCTCCGCCAGCTCGGATAATCCGACGAATGGGCCTGCTTCTTGCAGGCGATAAATCTCAGCAGCGTACCGCCGCATGGTAGGGGTGATGGCCATGACCTAAGGTATTCAACCCGGTTGTAACTTATTATCAACAGCCATTAAGTCGTGATTATACATGATAATCTTGATAAAAATGATTTTAATTAATTATACTCCAGAGAGCACGACAAATATTACAAAAAAGAGGATACTGTTTACCCATGCTACCGAGCTTCTTGTTATCATTACGCGAAGGGCTGGAAGCTGCCCTTATCATCGGCATCGTTCTGGGAGCTGTAGGGCGCCTCAACCGACCCGACCTGAAACCCGCAGTATGGCGTGGAGCTGCGTTCGCTTTAGTGCTGAGTCTGCTCACAGGAATTGGACTGAGCCTGCTTAAAATAAGGTTTGAAGGCCGGGCAGAGGAGATCTTTGAAGGGACCGCCATGCTGCTTGCTGCTGGCGTGCTCACCTGGATGATTCTCTGGATGCAGCAGTACGGGCGGGAGATAAAACAGCACCTCGAGGCGAAGACCCGCCTGGCAGCCATGCAGAAAGGCCAGGGAGCACTGTTCATGCTGGCTTTCCTGGCAGTTTTCCGGGAAGGCGTGGAGCTCGCCCTCTTCTTGCTGGCGGCCAGCCTGGCATCGGGCGTGACGGGCACGCTGGTTGGTGGGGTCATTGGCCTGGGTGCGGCGGTCCTTTTAGGCTGGTTGGTGTTCACCTCCACGCGTCGGCTCAGCATTCGCGCGTTCTTCCAGGTCACAAGCATCCTGTTGATCCTGTTTGCGGCAGGCCTGGTCGGTTTGGGAGTCCACGAATTTAGCGAAGCCGGTTGGATTCCACCGCTCATCGAACATGTTTACGACATAAATTTCATCATTGATGAAAACTCCCAATTGGGGTTGATCCTGAAGGCTCTGTTAGGATATAACGGTAACCCATCTCTCATCGAAATCATCGCTTATTCTGGATACTTCATCGTACTCGGCTGGCTCACTTTACGGAACCAGCGCGGTCGTGTGGAGGCTGGAGCTCAACCGGCTTAGGAAGTTCCAATCTCATTTAAATACCTTCTCTGGTAGCCCGGTCGCTCTCGGCGACCGGGTTGCTGATCTGGTGGTATGATCCGGATCGAGAAAAGTAACATGAACCAGACCCACCCCGACCTGGCCCGCATTTTGATCACGACCGAGGAGATCGAGGCTCGCGTCAAGGAGCTGGCAGAACAGATCTCCCATGACTTCGCCGGGGTCGAACGCCTGTATCTGATCGGCATCCTGAAAGGCGCCTTTATGTTCCTGGCGGACCTGACCCGGCAGCTCACCATCCCCCACCTCGTCGATTTCATGGCCCTCTCGAGCTACGGTAAAACCTCCACTTCTGGAGCGGTGCGGATCTTGATGGATCTGCGCGAGCCGATTGAGGGCCAGCACGTCTTGGTGGTTGAGGATATCGTCGATACCGGCCACACCCTGGATTATCTGTACCGCGTCCTGCGCGGGCGCAAACCAGCCTCCCTCCACAGCTGCGTGTTAGTAAAAAAGAGACGCGCTAATGACCACCCCTCGATCGACTACCTTGGATTCGAGATCCCGGACGTTTGGGTGGTTGGATATGGGCTCGATTTCGCCGATCAGCACCGCACACTGCCTTACATCGCCGAGTTAAAACGAGACAAGCTATCCACCTAATGTCTCTGTACAGCTGATTTCGTTCCAGCTGCTCAAATTTCCACAGCCTCCTGCGGGTCTTCGTACCGGCGGGAGGTTTGCTTTGCAGGATCGTTTTTTTCCATAATTGCACACTTTTGTCACACCGTTATCACGAAGTTTGTCACTTTGAAAGTTCCTTATAAATTAGGTACTATTGGTTTGATCCAATTGTCACATATATCCGATTCTTCCTGGATAGACTACGCGTCTATTCCGGATACCTGCTGAGGAAGTGGACCGTGAGCCTGACCGTCATACAAAAAGATGATCTCAACACCTTCATCCGGAACCTGATCCAGGATTACCGCGTGGTGGAACCGGTGGAGAAGAACGGCCATTTCGCTTTTGCCGAGATAACCGACCCGGCGGAAATAAGGTTGGCGTACACCACCACGATCCTGCCACCGAAGAAATATCTCTTACCTCCTAGAGAGGTATTGTTCACCTTCAATCGCTCGGACGGCGGAGAGGTTAATTCGATCCAGCCAGAAAGACCCACCGTGATGTTTGGCGTCCACACCTGTGATTTGCACGCCATACAACTGCTCGACTCGGTCTTCGCGACCGGATATCCAGACCCGAATTACTTAAACCGGCGGCGGAATACGCTGATCGTAAGCGTGGAATGCCTGTCCCCCTGCGACGAAAACTCCTTCTGCAAATCGATGGGGACGTTGACCGCCGATGAGGGCTTCGACCTGCACCTCATCGATCTGGGTGATGCCTACACGGTCGACTCCGGGACCGAAGCGGGAGAGGCGCTGCTAACCCGGTACGCGAAGGTCCAACCCGCCTCTCAGGGAACGATGCGCCGGCTTAACCGGGTGCTGAGCGAAAAGTGGCCCAAGTTCCCCTACCGCCTGGATTTCGACGTCAGCGACCTGCCGTCACTGCTCAGCCTGAGCATGAAGAGCCCGCTCTGGAACGAGTTGGGCGAGCGCTGCCTGGCCTGTGCTGCCTGTACCAATGTCTGCCCAACCTGCTTCTGCTTCGATGTACAGGACGAGGTAGAACTCGACCTGCAGCACGGTCGGCGCATCCGGGTCTGGGATTCATGCCAGCTCGACGAATTCGCCACGGTTGCTGGAGGCCATAACTTCCGCAAGAGCAAGGCGCTCCGCCAGCGGCACCGCTTCATGCGGAAAGGCAAATACATTCTGGAAGCCCATAACCACCTTGGCTGCGTCGGGTGTGGGCGATGCGCGCGTGCGTGCCTGGTCGACATCACTCCGGTGAGCGTTTTCAACGAGCTGAACCGACAACAAGAAGCTGGGAGTGTACCATGACCGACATGATGCTCAGAGAACACCCAACCATCATAGAAACCATGAATGTCGGCAGCCAGGTGTTCCTTCCGGACAAGGCCCGCATCGTCAGCGTCCGGAAGATGACTGCCCTCGAGAAGCTCTTCACTATCGAACTGCCGCAGGGGAAGTCGCTTGGTCACAGACCTGGTCAATTCGTGGAGATATCCTGTCTGGGGATCGGCGAAGCGCCGATCAGCATCAGCAGTTCCCCCAGCCGCAGCAACGGCGTGTTCGAGATCTGCGTGCGCAAGGTGGGAGACCTCACAACCGCTCTTCACCGCCTCGGACCGGGTGACAGGATCGGCGTACGCGGCCCATTCGGAAGGGGATTCCCGATCGAGAAGTTTCGCGGGAAGGACATGCTGTTTGCCCCCGGCGGTCTTGGGTTGGCGCCTCTCCGTTCCCTGATCAATCAGGTCCTGGACGAGCGGGCTTTATTCGGACGGGTGATCATCCTCTACGGAGCACGAAACCCGGATGAACTGCTGTTCAAGGACGAACTCCAGGCCTGGGCAGAACGAGAGGACCTGGAGCTGCACCTGACCGTCGACCGCGGAGATGAGAACTGGAAAGGGCACATCGGAGTGATCACGACCCTGTTCAAGGACATCTCTATCAACCCTCGCAACACGGTTGCAGTGACCTGCGGACCTCCGGTCATGTACCGGTTCGTCCTGATGGAAATGCTGGGTAAGGGACTATCAGAAGGCAACATCTACCTCTCCCTCGAACGGCGCATGAAGTGCGGCGTGGGTAAATGCGGGCACTGCCAGATCAATCACATTTACACCTGCCAATCAGGACCGGTCTTCTCTTACCGTGAGATCAAGGGCCTGGAGGAGGCGCTATGAGCCAGAATGGCAAGCCGAAAGTGGCGTTTTTCGATTTCACCTCCTGCGAAGGCTGCCAGCTGACGGTCATCGATTCTCTGCAAACCTACCCGGAGCTGCTTCAGGCTGTTGACATCGTCCAGTTTCGCGAGGCCATGAGCGAGAAGGGTGAGAACTATCTCGTCGCATTCATTGAAGGATCCTGCACGCGGGAGAGCGACGAGACCCGTCTCAAGGCCATTCGGGAACAGGCCGGGATCGTCGTTGCACTGGGCGCTTGTGCCCATCTGGGGGGGATCAACGCCCTCAAATATCTGCATCCCCTGGAAGACGTTCGCCGCTATGTGTACGGTGACCAGGCGGAATGGTACGAGACCTATGACGCACGGCCTATCGATGCGGTCATCCCGGTAGATCATTTCATCCCGGGCTGCCCGATCGATCGGGATGAGTTCATTATGGTCGTCAAGGCTCTCTTGCTGGGCAAAAAACCCCCAATCCCGGATTATCCGGTCTGCGTCGAATGTAAACTTCGGGAGAACGTTTGCCTGTTCACCCGGGGAAAGGTCTGCATGGGGCCGGTGACCCGGGCCGGCTGCAAAGCGATTTGCCCGACGTACGGGCAGTCCTGCGAAGCCTGTCGCGGTTTTATCACCAATCCGAACGACGAGTCGATGCGCCAGGTGCTGGCCCAGCATAATCTGACCATCGATCAGGTCAAATCGATGTATTCCCTTTTTACAACATATCAGGTCCGTGCGCAGCTGGTGGAGAAGGAAGGGCATCGTGAATAAACGGATAGACGTACATCACGTGACGCGCGTCGAAGGCCACGGAAACATCGTGGTTGAAGTGGCAGACGGAAAGCTCAAAGAATGCCGCTTCGATGTCACTGAAACGCCGCGTTTCTTCGAGGCTATGCTGCTTGGTCGACCTTACCAGGAGGCTTCGCACATCACCAGCCGCATCTGCGGCATCTGCGCAACCGGGCATGCCACGACTTCCCTGAGAGCTACCGAGAAAGCGCTCGATGTGGAACTCAGCGAACAGACCCGGCTGCTTCGCAAACTGACTTTCCACGGGGAGATCCTGGACAGCCACATTCTGCACGCGTATATGCTGGTAGCTCCCGATTTCCTGGGGGTCGGCAGCGTGATCCCGCTCGCCAGCAGCCACCCGGACATCGTCCTGCGCGCCCTGCGCATGAAGAAACTATCCGGTGATATCTGTGCGGTGGTCTCCGGGCGGCACACGCACCCGATCGCCATGACGGTGGGCGGTTTCACCCATTTCCCCGAGCGCAGCGCGCTGGAGGATCTCCGCCAGAGGCTGATCGCAGCCCGCGCCGACGTCGACGAGACTGTATCGCTGTTCTCTTCTTTGACCTGGCCCGAATTCGAGCGGGATACCGAGTACGTCTCCCTGACGAAACCCGACGAATACGCATTCATCGACGGGGAGATCATCACCAGCGAGGGGGCACACCTCCCGGTGGAAGCATACCTGCAGCTGACGAATGAACACCTGGTCCGGCACTCCACTGCAAAACACACCCGCCACAGAAGGGAATCGTACATGGTCGGGGCGCTGGCGCGCTTCAACAACAACTCTGCCCAGCTGCACCCGCGCGCCAAGAACGCCGCCGCCGCCCTGGGGCTTAAACCTAAAGTCACTAACCCCTATTTGAACACAGCAGCCCAGGTGGTGGAGATCGTCCACTGCGTGGAAGATTCGATCGAAATATTGGAGCGGCTGATCGCGCACGGCCTCCAGGCGGAAGCCCCAGCCCCGCCCAGGCGCAGCAGCGGAGAAGGCGTCGGCGCCTGCGAAGTTCCCCGCGGCACTCTGTTCCACCATTATGCAATTGGTGGAGATGGAAAGATAACCAGCGCCAACTGCATCATCCCTACGAACCAGAACTTGGCTAACCTGGAAGCCGACATGCGCCGCCTCGTGCCGCACATCCTGGATAAACCGGAGCCGGCAATGCAGCTCGACCTGGAAATGCTGGTTCGGGCTTATGACCCGTGCATTTCCTGCTCCGTGCACGTCTTGAAGCTCGATCCCAAACGGGGAGGAGGCAGATGACCTGCCAAGCGCTTTGCGGTCAACAGGTCGATGCGGCCAGCCAGCCAAAGCGGACCCTCATCTTGGGCCTGGGCAATCCCCTCTGCGGAGATGACGGCCTGGGGAATTACGCTGTTCAAATGCTCGCCGCCAGGCAGCTGCCAGCAGGCGTGAAGGTGCTCCCGGCTGGCACACCAGGCTGGGAGCTCCCAAACTGGATTTCCGGCTGGCCGCGTGTGATCCTGATCGATGCTGTCCAGATGGGTCTCGAACCAGGCGCTCGCCGGCGTTTCACCCTTAATGAAGTCAGGCTGATCGCCGCGGGCGAGATCCTGTCATCCCACGCGCCGGACCTGGCGACTGGCCTCGCTCTGGCAGATGCCCTCCACCAGCTTCCGGACGAGATCGTCGTTTATGGAATCGAACCGGAGCGATGCGAGCCAGGGACGGAGATCAGCCCGCATGTTAAACATGCGCTTGATGGGCTGGTCGATGACATCCTGCGCGAGATTGTGTAGTGGAAGGATAGGATATGGATAAAAAACGAATCTTACTGATCGATGACGATCCGGATCAGCGCCTGGCCCTCCGGCTGCCGCTGGAATCCGCTGGCTTCGAGGTCCAGGAAGCCATCAACAGCTCAGACGCTCTGGCTCGCATCAATGAGATCGATCCAGACCTGATTATCCTCGATGTGATGATGGACACAACCACTGCCGGATTCCAGGTCGCTCTGGAGCTGCACAGCCCGGATCCAGCCTCGGAGTTCAAGCAGTTCCGCAACACGCCGATCATCATGCTGACAGCCATCCACAGCACCACCCCTTTGCGCTTCGCGCCCGACGCGGATTATCTGCCTGTCGAGACCTTTATTGAAAAACCAGTTGATCCAGAGACATTGTTGAAGAAAGTGCATGAGCTGTTAAACGGTCAGTAACCCAATGGAACTTCACTCGCCCCCCGGGAACAGATCCGCTCCACCAGAGACAGCGTTCGACGGTCAAGAGCGGAGCCTGGTCGAGGCGGAACTGGTATCCAGCGTAGCCTGGCTCATCCGCCTGCGCTGGATCGCGGGAGCGGGTGTGATCCTAGCTACCTGGCTGGCCAGGACTTTTTTTCCCTTGACCTTCCCCGCAGCTCCGCTTTACAGCATTGGCGCTGTCATCCTCGCATATAACCTGGTCTTCTTCCTCGTCGAACGTGGCCTGACCAAAAGCATGGCTCCGACCCGCCGGTATACCCGCCTGGCTAAATGGCAGGTGGGTTTGGACTGGCTGGCGATGGCGCTGTTGATTCATTTCTCCGGCGGCATTGAGAGCCCCCTCCTGTTATTCTTTATCTTTCACATCATCATAGCCTCGATCTTCTTCACGCCGTCCATCGCCTTTGCTTACGCTCTGCTGGCGATCCTCCTTGTTTCAGGGATCACTCTGCTGGAGTACTTCGGCGCGGTCCCTCACGTGACTATCGAGGGCTTCCTGAGGCAGCCTCTCTACAGCAACACACTTTACACCGGCACGGCGCTCGCGGCCTTTGCCAGCACAGGTCTGATTTCGGCTTATCTTGCCACCACGATCCATGAGCGCCTGCGCAAGCGCGAAGAGGATGTGGTCAGGCTGAGTCGCCGTCTGCAAAGAGCCACCTCTCGTCTACAGGCATTGAACGAAGGTGCTCGCACGGTCGGCTCCACACTAGAGTTGGCCCAGGTGCTCAACCGCCTGGTGAAGAGCACAGCCGAAGCGATGGGGGTGCGGGCGTGCTCCATCCGGCTGTTGGACAAAACCGGACGGCGTCTGGAGCCGGTTGCAGTTTATGGCTTGAGTCAGGCTTACCTGGAGAAGGGACCGGTGGACGCGGTCGTCAATCCACTGGCGCGAGAAGTGCTTTCCGGGAAAGTCGTCAACATCCCGGATATTTCCAGCAGTCACCTGCTCCAATATCCCCAGGATGCCAGACAGGAGGGAATTCGGTCCATGATTTCCGCTCCTTTGATCGGCAAGGATGGTCCTCTCGGCATCCTGCGGGCGTACGCTGTCGAACCGAACCGGTTCAATTCCGAGGACGAGGAATTCCTGCGCGCCATCGCTGCCCAGGGCAGCATCGCAATTGAAAACGCCATGGCTTACCAGGCGGTGGCGGAACTTGACGCCGCGAAGAGCAACTTCATCCGGATCGTCACCCACGAGCTGCGTTCGCCGGTAAGCGTGACCCAGAGCCTGCTGCGCACTCTGACAGCTGGATACGCGGGGGCGATCACCGCGCCGCAGAAGGACATCCTGCAGCGCGCCACCCGCCGTGTGGAGTTCTTGCAGAAACTGATCGACGACCTTCTCGACCTGGCAGCCGGGAAGACCGACATCAAGGCATTCGAAGAGATGGAGTCGGTCTCGTTAATGATCTGCTTCGAGCGCGTGGTAAAACGCTTCGAGCTCACTGCCCAGGAAAAAAGCCTGACGCTGGAAATGAAGTCCGACTGCCCTCAGCGTTACCCGGTCGTGATGGCAACCACGGAAGGGATCGATCGCATCCTGGACAACCTGATCTCCAACGCCATCAAGTACACGCCGGCTGGCGGCAAGGTGGTCGTCTCCATCGTTTGTGTGGACGACGAAGTTCAGATCAGCGTGGAAGACACAGGCATTGGCATCCCCGAAGAATCTCTGAGCCACATTTTTGAGGAATTTTACCGGGCACCGAACGCCAGAGAGATCGAACATGAGGGCACCGGCCTGGGACTCACCATCGTCAAGGATCTCGTCACCCGCTTCGGCGGGCGCGTCGCCGTCGAAAGCAAGCCCGCCGCGGGGAGCCGCTTCACAGTGACCCTCCCGCTCGCGGTTGTCGATGAGAGTGAAAGGAGATTGACGTAAGCGTGTTGAGTACAGGCCCCAACAGGTGTAAAGGAAGAATTCGATGATCGATGATCTTGCCAGGGAAATCAACCGGCGGTTCGGGGAGCACGTGGAGCTTTGCTATCACTGTCACAAGTGCACAGCTGGCTGCCCGGTCCTGCCGGCAATGGATTACGGGCCGGATCGGCTGCTGCGCATGATCGCCTTGAACCAGGTGGACGAAGTCCTTAAGAGCAGTGACATCTGGCTTTGCGCAGGCTGCTACACCTGCGCCACCCGCTGCCCGAACGAAATCGACATCGCCGCTGTGATACATGCCCTCCGGCAGATGGCGGTGGCGGAAGGGTATCGTGTCGGGGAACCGGACGCCTTGCTCTTCCACCGGCTGTTCCTGGGAGTCGTGGAGCGCCTGGGTCGTTCGCACGAAGCAGCTTTACTGGGGTTGTTCAAGGTCCTCTCAAGAATCCCGCTTCTGCAAGACATGGATGCGGGCATCAGGCTCTTCCTGCGCGGGAAGGTGCCCATACTGCCGGAGCGAACACTCGGCGCCGGAAAGGTACGCGAGCTTTTCAACAGGAGCAGATGACATGGCTTACGCGTATTATCCTGGCTGCAGCCTGCACTCAACCGGCCTCGAATACAGCCTGTCCATCGAAGCGGTCTTCCGGCACCTGGGGCTTGAACTGGTCGAGGTCCCGGACTGGAACTGCTGCGGCGCGTCCTCGGCACACTCGCTCAATCACGATCTCGCTCTCGCCTTGCCCACTCGAAATCTGGCTCTCGCCCAGGGGATGGGCAGGGACCTCGTCACACCTTGCGCGGCCTGCTACAACCGTTTAAAGGGAGCGGACCACACCCTGCGATCGGATCCACGGACCCGGGTTGAAATGGAAAAGAGGATCGGATTCGAATACCGCGGCGATCTCTCCATCCGCCCCCTCCTGGCAGTCGTGTATGAAGATTATGGACTGGCGCGCGTCCACTCCCATGTCAAGCATCCCCTGACTGGGCTTAAAGTCGTCCCTTATTATGGATGCCTCCTCCTGCGCCCACCGCACATCACGCAGTTTGACGATCCAGACGATCCCCAGGTCATGGGAGCCATTCTGGACGCGCTGGGCGCCGAAGTCCAGCCCTGGTCTTATGCTTCCGAGTGCTGCGGAGGCAGCCTGTCCTTGAGCCGACCGGAACTGGTGAAGGGACTGGTCGGCAAGCTGGTGGCAGCCGCCCGGGAAGCGGGCGCTGAAGCGATGGTCACTGCCTGCCCGCTCTGCCAGGTTAACCTGGAAATGCGTCAGGCGCGGTCCGCAGGGATGCCGGTTTTCTATTTCACCGAATTAATGGGACTGGCTTTCGGTTTGCCTGAAACGCTCAAATGGTGGAGAAAGCATCTCGTCGATCCACAGCCCCTCCTCGAAAGGATTAAGCCAGTATAGATGCAGGATGAAGGCGGAAGGATAAAAAAAACTGGAAGAAGAAAAAACGAAGGACGGACGATAGTCGATAGAAGCCAGACGCCCACCGGAGTGACATGATGGAAGACGACAATGAGATGATCAGGGAGACAGGCCTTCACAGTTCATCCTCTCCAGTCGGCTCGGCGCTTGTCGTTGGAGCAGGCATCGCCGGGATGCAGGCGGCGCTGGACCTGGCGGAAGCCGGCATCAAGGTGTACCTACTGGATCGCTCCCCAGCCGTGGGCGGGACGATGGCAATGCTCGATAAGACTTTTCCCACCAACGACTGCGCGATGTGCATCATGTCGCCCAAGCTGGTGGAAGTTGGGCGCCACCTGAACATTGAACTTCTGACGACTACAGAGCTCGAGGCGATCGAGGGGGAGCCGGGGAATTTCACCGTCACGCTGCGCAGGCATCCGCGATACATCGACCTTACGAAATGCACGGGCTGCGGCGACTGCGCTGCCGTCTGTCCGATCAGGCTGCCGGATTCGTTTAACGGCGGGCTTTCCGAACGCCAAGCGATTTACAAGCTTTACCCCCAGGCGATCCCCAACGCCTACGCCATCGAAAAACAGGGGACCGCTCCCTGCCGGGATGCCTGCCCGATCAACCAGCGCGCCCAGGGGTATCTCGCCCTGGTCGCCGAGGGACGGTATGCTGACGCCTACCGCACGATCCTGGAGGAAAACCCCTTCCCTTCAATCTGTGGGCGTGTGTGCAACCACCGCTGCGAAGAAGCCTGTAACCGGGCGCAGTACGATGCCGCGGTCAACATCATGGGCGTCAAGCGCTTCGTCGCCGATTGGGCCTGGAACCACTTGGATCAGGTTGTGTTCACAAATTTCGCCGGAGAGGCGGCCCAGGCAGCGAAGGAACTCGCGGGCAAGCGCGTTGCAGTCGTCGGCGCCGGGCCAGCTGGCCTGACTTGCGCCCAGGACCTCGTCCGACAGGGCTGCGCGGTGACGGTATTCGAAGCGCTTCCCATCCCCGGCGGGATGATGCGGGTTGGTGTGCCGGACTACCGCTTGCCTCCGGAGGTAGTACAGCGCGAGATCGACCAGGTGCTCGCAGCAGGAATCGATCTCCGGCTCAATCACCGGATCGACGACGTCGAAGGACTGCTCAGCGATTATCACGCCGTTTTCGTCGCCATCGGCGCCCACGCAGGCGTCAGGCTGCCTATCCCCGGCAGCGATACTCCCGGCGTACTGCTGGCGACAGAGTTCTTGCGAGAAGCCAGCCTCCAGAAATCAGCCGACAGCAGCCATCGCATCGGCACGGAAGACAGCCAGCAAGGTGTGCTGGACCAGGTGAGAGGGAAGCGCGTGCTCGTGCTTGGCGGCGGGAACGTGGCAATCGACGCTGCCACAACCGCCGTGCGCCTCGGTGCAGCCTGGGTGGGAATGACCTGCCTGGAGTCGCGGGCTCAGATGCCCGCCCATGAATGGGAAGTCCGCGATGCCGAGGAAGAAGGGATCGAGGTCTTCCCGTCCCGCACCTTTAAAGAGATCGTGACGGCAGATGGCGGCGTGACAGGCGTCCGCACGGTGAACGTGGATTTCCGCGGTTTCGTAGATGGAAAGCCGGATTTCGACGAGTTCCCGGAGACAGAGGCGGTCATCCCCGCCGATCTGGTGATCTTCGCCATCGGGCAGCGCCCCGAATCGAGCTGCCTGAAGAAAGCAACGGTCCTCCGCGGCGGTCGGGTCGCAGTCGACCCGGAGACCCTGGCGACGGACGTGCCCGGGATCTTTGCCGGGGGAGACGCCGTAACCGGGACTGCTTTCATTGTCGACGCCATCGCTGCGGGGCACCGCGCAGCGCGCTCGATCGCTGCATACCTGTCAGATCAGCGCCCCGAACCGTTCAAGCTGTCCGCCAGGCCAGTAAAACTCGATCCGGAAGAGGTAACCAGGCGGATCGCGAGCGGGGCAGCTTCCGTCGAGCCCAGGGCTGACTCTCAAAAACGGCAGGCTGCTGAACGAAAGACTGACTTCATCGAGATCTATTCCGCATTGAGTGAAGATCAGGCCCGGGCCGAAGCCGCCCGCTGCCTGCGCTGCGGCGTCTGTTCTGAGTGCAACCAGTGCGTCTACGCCTGCAAGGCGGGGGCCATCCGGCACGATGAAGTGGAAACATCGATCGCACTCAACGTCGGCGCGGTGATCCTGACCACAGGCCTGGAGCCGATGCCCGGCGACATTCGCCCGGAATACGGGTACGGACGCTACCCGAATGTGGTCACCAGCCTGCAGTTCGAGCGCATGCTCTCTGCTTCCGGGCCGTTTACCGGCGTCGTCCGGCGTCCCTCCGATGGCGCGCATCCCAGGAAGATCGCCTGGATCCAGTGCGTGGGGTCCCGAGACTGCACGACCGGCCTGGACGGCCGGGCAAGGGCAGCTTACTGCTCATCAGTATGTTGCATGTACGCCACCAAAGAAGCCATCATCGCCCGGGAGCACGACGCGGAGATCCAGCCGACCATCTTCTATATCGACATACGCTCTTTTGGAAAGGGATTCGAACCCTATGTCGAACGGGCGAAGACCGACCACGGTGTTCGATATGTGCGTTGCATGGTCTCCTCGGTCAAAGAAGTACCCGGTTCGAAGAACCTGCGGGTGAGCTACGTCACCTACCAGGGCGAGGGACACAGGCGTCCCGTGATCAACGAGGAGGAATTCGACCTGGTCGTCCTTTCCGTCGGCCTGCAGCCCTCCCAGGCGGCGCGCGACCTTGCCGGAAGGCTGGGGGTCGAATTGAACGAGTTTGGGTTCGTCAACGTGCCTGCCTACGATCCGGTGCAGTCTTCGCGGGGGGGTGTCTTCGTCGCCGGCGCTTTCGCGGAACCCAAAGACATCCCCGAATCGGTCGTCGAAGCCTCCTGCGCGGCAGCCCAGGTCTCCGCGCTGCTCAGCGAGTCCCGCGGTACCCTGACGCGGACGCCGGAATACCCTGAGGAGCGCGACGCGCGCGACGAGCCCGAGCGGATCGGGGTGTTTATCTGTCACTGCGGCATCAACATCGGGTCCGTGGTCAACGTACCTGAAGTGGTCGAATACGCGCGATCCCTGCCCGGCGTGGCGTACGCAGAACACAACCTGTACACCTGCTCCCAGGACACGCAGGAACGCATCCGGGAGCGCATCCGTGAACAGGGCATAAACCGGGTGGTGGTCGCTTCCTGCACGCCGCGGACCCACGAGCCGCTTTTCCAGGATACGCTCCGCCAGGCCGGGCTCAACCCTCACCTGTTCGAGATGGCGAACATCCGCGAGCAGGATTCCTGGGTGCATAAATCCGTGCCCGAGACAGCGACGGAGAAGGCAAAGCAGCTTGCATTCATGGCAGTCGCCAAAGCCCGTCGTCTGAGGCCGATCTCCCGCAATACCTTCGAAGTGAACCGGCAGGCGCTCGTCATCGGCGGCGGGCTGGCCGGGATGACCGCCGCTCTGTCCATCGCCAGCCAGGGATATCCCGTGCACCTGGTCGAACGGGAATCCACGCTGGGCGGCAATCTGCGCCATATTTTCACCGGCAGCACTCCAAAAGAAGACCCGCAGGCGCTCCTCTCGAAATTGATCGATGCGGTCCAGTCAGACCCGCGCATCAACCTGATGCTGTCCACAGAGGTCGTCGAGCTTTCCGGGTACACCGGGCAGTACCGCTCCCATCTGCGGAACCGGGCAGGAGAAGAGACGGAGATCCAACACGGCGTCGTCGTCCTTGCCACAGGCGCACAGGAAATTTCACCCCGCGAATACCTGTACGGCGAACACCCACGAGTCTTAACGCAACGCCAGTTGGAAGAGAGATTGAGAGACCCGTCTTTTACAGACCTGCTGGCAGAAACATCAATCACCATGATCCAGTGCGTTGGCTCCCGTGAGCCGGATCACCCCTACTGCTCGCGCATCTGCTGCACGCAGGCCTTGAAAAATGCTCTCACGATCAAACAGCTCGCCCCCACAGCCCGGGTCACGATCCTCTACCGCGACCTACGCGCCTACGGATTTCGAGAAGCCCTCTACCGCAGGGCGCGGCAAGCTGGCGTCCTCTTCCTGGAATACAGCGAAAAGGAAAAGCCGCGGGTGCAGCCTGGTGAAAACGGGCGCCTTGAGATATCGGTTGCTGTCCAGCCGGAAGGCGACCCTGTCGATCTGGCATCGGACTGGCTTGTCTTGAGCGCAGGCATCGAGCCGGAACCGCAGAATACTGCCCTGGCGCAGTTGCTGAAAGTCCCGCTCAACGAGGCGGGTTTCTTCAACGAGGCGCACGTTAAACTGCGCCCTGTAGACTTTGCCGCCGAGGGCATCTTCCTGGCAGGCCTGGCGCACTCGCCCCGGAGCATCCCGGAGACGGTTGCCCAGGCGCAGGCTGCCGCCGTCCGGGCGGTAGCCCTGCTATCGAAAAAGGAACTGGCAGCCCCTCCGATCGTGGCAACCGTCAATCCCCGGCTGTGCTCGGCCTGCGGTCTGTGCGTCGAGATCTGTCCCTACGGCGCCCGCCGCCTCGAACCCGGTATGAAATACGCCGAGGTGATCGAAGTGCTGTGCCAGGGGTGTGGGGCATGCGTGGCCGCCTGCCCCAACAAGGCCAGCCAGCAGAAAGGTTTCGAGTTCAGGCAGGTCTTCGAGATGATCGAAGCCGCCTGTGTTTGAGTTGGACCCACTGAGCGGATGAGGTTGAATTCCCTGGCGAGGGGAGGTCTTGTCGAACAAACGAGGTGACCAATATGAGCGACACCAACCATTTTGAACCCCACATCCTGGCCTTCTTGTGCAACTGGTGCACTTACACCGGTGCGGACCTGGCTGGCACTTCCCGGCTGCAGTACCCGCCGAACGTGCGCATCATCCGCACGATGTGCTCCAGCGCAGTCGATCCGGTCTATGTGCTCAAACCCCTCCTGGAAGGTGCGGACGGGGTATTGATCGGGGGGTGCCACCCTGGCGATTGCCACTACCAGACCGGCAACTATAAGGCCCGCCGCCGGTACGTTGCGCTCGAGGAGATCATCAAAGCGGCAGGGTTTGACGAGCGGCGCGTGTGGCTGCGCTGGATCAGCGCCAGCGAAGGTCAGAAATTCGCCGATACCATTACGGAAATGGTCGCTGCCCTGAAAGAACTGGGGCCAAACCCCATGCGTACAACATGGGCGGTCTAAGAGGAAGGATCTGGATGAGAACAACGATCTCTGTCGACAACAAGGATGTTTTAGCTGCGGTTCAGTCATTCCTCCGGAAGCTGCTGGATTCTGGCCTGGTCGATGCCCTGTACATTCCCCTGGAGAGTGCAGACGGAACGCTCATCCCCTCGCTCGTGGTGGACCCGGTGCTGCTGGAAGACGCCAACCCCCTGGCGCCTGTTATGCCGATCAACGGCGCTCGAGCGGTCTCGGCGCTGACCAACAAGGGTGATTCGTTCAGACTGGGGGCGGTATTGCGCCCGTGCGAGCAGCGCGCCTTGATCGAGCTCGTCAAGCTCCAGCAGGCCTCACTCGAAAAACTGGTTCTGATCAGCTTCGATTGCCCCGGCACTTATGAGACGATCGATTACCAAGCAATCCGACAGGCGGGGAAATTTGATCTGAACCAATACCTGAGCGCTGCCCGGGAGGGGGACGAACCAGCCCTGGAGCAGGTCGGTCTGCGCAACGCCTGCCAGATGTGCGTCCTACCCGTTCCGGAAAATGCGGACATCACCCTGGAGATCTTCGGCTCTCGGCTCGATCAGGGCATCCCGGTCACGATGAATGGAGAGCTCTGTGAGAAACTGAGGTATCTCCCGGAGGAACCCCCGGCAGGCGATGCGCGGCAGGTCATCCTGGATCGGAAGATCCAGGATCGGCGGCAGGTGAGAGATAGACAACTCTCCGGCATCCAGGAAAAGATAACAGCGGAAGGAGGTATTGCCGGCCTGTTCGCTGCCTGCATTCGCTGTCACAACTGTATGACGGTCTGCCCGATCTGCTACTGCAAGACCTGCCTGTTCAAGACAGCAGCTTTCGACCATCCTCCCGAACATTATCTCCGCCTGGCTCAGCGCAAGGGTGCGACCCGGATGCTCGGCGACACCCTGCTCTTCCACCTGACTCGCCTCAACCACATGAGCGCGTCGTGTGTGAGCTGCGGCATGTGCACTTCCGCCTGCCCGGCGGACATCCCAGTGGGCGCGATATTCAGCGCCATCGGCGCAAAAGTTCAGGCGACCTTCGGCTATGTCCCCGGTCGTTCGGTTACCGAGACTCTTCCTTTGATCACTTTCCAGGCCAACGAGTGGACGGAAGTGGGTGAAGCAAAGTGACGAGAAAACCCGTAGTGCAGTCCTTCTTGCCACGAGAGGCAAAATGACCGATTCCGAAGCTAATCTCACGCGCGGCGCGAGCGGGAACGGCAAGACACATCGAACAGCCGGATCCCCTCCACGCGGGAAATGCCTGATCATCGGTGGAGGCATCGCTGGGATCCAGGCATCGCTCGACATGGCAGATGCTGGCTTCGAGATATTCCTGGTGGAGAGGGAATCCAGCATTGGCGGCAGGATGGCGCAGCTCGACAAGACCTTCCCGACCCTGGACTGCTCTTCGTGCATCCTGACCCCCAAAATGGCGGATGTCCCCCGCAGACCCAACATCCACCTGATGACCGGGACCGAGGTGGTCAGCGTGACCGGCGAGGTGGGTAATTTCCACGTCGCCCTGGAGCGCCATCCGCGCTACGTCGATGTTGACGCCTGCACCGGCTGCGGACTCTGCGCGGACGTCTGTCCGGTCGAAATCCCCAGCGTGTTCAACGCCGGTCTGGCCACGCAAAAGGCCATCTACCGCCGATTCCCTCAGGCTATCCCGGCAGCTTTTGTGATCGAAAAACGCCCCTCGCCCTGCAAGATCACCTGCCCGGCGCATATCCCCGTGCAGGGCTACGTGGCGCTAATCGCCCAGGGCAAATTCAAAGAGGCATTGGAGCTGATCCGCAATTCGGGAGTCCCCTTCGTCGGCACGCTCGGACGGGTCTGCTACCACCCATGTGAGACCAATTGCAAGCGCGGCGAATGGGACGAGCCGGTCGCCATCTGCGCCTTGAAGCGGTTTGCGTACGACGCTGGCAAGGAAACCGAAGATCATGGGCCGGCCACAATCCGGTGGGCAGAACGCGTGGCGATCGTCGGCGCCGGACCCGCTTGGTTAACGGCTGCTTACGAACTGATGCGCAAAGGCTACCGGGTGACGATCCTCGACGCACTTCCGGTCGCCGGCGGTATGCTGGCTACCGGCATCCCCTCTTACCGTCTGCCCCGGCAGGTGCTCGCCGAGGAGATCGATTATGTGTGCTCGATGGGTGCCGAGCTTCGGCTCAACACTCCGGTCGGACGGGACGGCGGACCGAGCCTGGAGGACCTGCGCCGGGAATTTGACGCCGTCTTCCTGGCGGTAGGCGCACACGGCAGCAGCAAACTCAGCTGCCCGGGCGAAGACCTCCCCGGTGTGTATCAGGCGTTGCCCTTCCTCCGCGAGCTCAACCTGAACCAATCCGGACCATCCGGCGGGCTGGCGCAGCTCGGCAGACGGGTCGCCGTGATCGGCGGCGGGAACTCCGCGATCGATGCAGCTCGCTGCGCCTTGCGGTTGGGGGCAGACGTGCAGCTGATCTACCGCCGCTCGCGGGTCGAGATGCCAGCAGCTCCCTGGGAAGTGTCGGCGGCTGAGGAAGAAGGCGTCAGGCTCACTTTCCTGGCTGCGCCTGTGCAGGTTCTGGAAAAGAACGGTCGCGTTTCCGGCATCCAGTGCGTCCGGATGGAACTGGGTGAGCCGGACGCCAGCGGTCGCCGTCGGCCCGTCCCCGTCCCCGGCTCGGAATTCGTCGTCGAAGTCGACTCGGTCATCGCCGCCATCGGCCAGACCGTGGAATCGGAGGGGTTGGGCGTGGAAACAAAGTGGGGCCGGGTGGTTGTCGACGATCTCACCCTGGAAACTTCCGTGAAGGGCGTGTTCGCCGGCGGAGATGCGGTTCTCGGCCCGGCTTCCGTTGTCGAGGCCATCGGGTCAGGCATCGAAGCTGCCGAATCGATCCACCGCTACCTGCGTGGCGAAGACCTCCGCCAGGGCCGCGAAAGAGCTTATCCACGGCCAACAGACATCGATTTTCGACCCTTCCGCCCCGTGCAGCCAGCCGGACGAGCGCGCATGGCAGAGCTACCCCCATCTGAACGCGTTTCTGGTTTTCCCGAGGTGGAGCTCGGATTTACCCCGGAGCAGGCGATCGCCGAAGCGCAACGCTGCCTGAGCTGCGCAGTCTGCTCGGAATGCCTGCAGTGCGTGACTGCCTGCCAGCGAGGAGCCATCCGCCACGATGACCGGGCGGAGAGGATCGACCTGGACGTGGGAGCCATCATTCTCGCCACCGGGTTCGACGTCTTCGACGCACGCCGAAAACCTGAATTCGGCTACGGTCGCTATCCCGAGGTGATCACGACCCTGGAATTCGAACGCCTGGTCTCCGCTTCTGGACCGACAGCGGGCAAGATCGTGATCAATGGACGAGCGCCGCGCAGACTCGTCTTCATCCAGTGCGTCGGCTCACGCGACCGCACCCTGGACTTGCCAAACTGCTCCAGAGTGTGCTGTATGGCTGTCGCCAAGCAGGCCCACCTGGCCCACGACCGTCTGCCGGAGGCTGAGATCACCGTGTTTTATTTGGACGTACGCGCCTTCGGCAAAGGATTCGAAGAATTTTACGACCGGGTGCGTCAGGAAGGGATCATCTATCGCCGGGGCAACCCCGCTGAGGTCCTGCGGCGTGGGGGCCGGGTCGTGGTGCGCGCCGAGGACACTCTGCTCGGAACGCAGGTGGAAGTCGAAGCGGACCTGGTGGTGCTGGCGGTTGGCATGTTACCGCGGACCGACGCATCCGATCTGGCTGGCATTCTCAGCCTGGCGCGCAGCAGCGACGGGTTTTTCCAGGAGGACCACCCGAAGCTCGGCACCGTCCTCAGTAATGTGCCCGGCATCTTCCTCGCCGGGTGCTGTCAGGGGCCGAAAGACATCCCCGATACAGTGGCTCATGCGAAAGCGGCTGCCTCCGCGGCCATGATCACACTGGTAAGAAAGAGTCCCTGTTCTGAACAGACCTCCCACAGAGACAGGGAAGGAGCTGTGTATGCTTCAAATTAATAGCCGTCAATTCGTCAAAGAGCACGGGCTGTTCGCCTGCATCCAGTGCGGGAAATGCACCGGGGGCTGCCCCATGGCCATGAAAACCCGGCTGAACCCGCGCAGCCTAATCTACCACCTGCTCGTCGCGGGGAACGGGTTCGATATCGAGGGCCGAGAGGAGCTCTGGGACTGCACGACTTGCGCCACCTGTTACAGCCGCTGCCCCAAGCTGGTCAACCCGATGGCCGCGGTGATCGCGCTGCGCAGCGCTTTCGTCGAACGCGGGCGCGTCCACCCCAATGTCAAGACTGCCCTGGAGAGCACCTTCCGCCACGGGAACCCCCTCACAATGCCGCGCGAGGACCGTCGATCCTGGGTAGGCGATTTGCAGGTCAAATCGATGGAAGACGGCGCCGATTACCTGTATTTTGTCGGCTGCACCCCCTCTTATGACCCCCGCGTGCAGGGAGTGGCCCGTTCCCTGGTGGGGCTGATCCAGGCAGGCGGCGTTGATTTCGGCATCCTGGGCACTGAAGAGAGCTGCTGTGGCAGCGAGGCTTTTCGTCTGGGGGAAGCCGGCCTGTTCGAGATGATAGTCGAAGAGAATATGGAACTGTACAGGGGGATGGGGGTCGAGCGGATGTTCACCACCTCCCCGCACTGCTTCAACGCCTTCAAGAACGACTACCCTCAGAACGGGATCCAGGTGCAGCACTATACCCAGGTGCTGGCCGGTCTGCTCGAAGGAGGAAGCCTGGCTTTCACGAAGCCTTTCGAGAAGACGGTGACCTACCATGATCCGTGCTACCTGGGGAAGCACAACGGAGTATTTGACGAACCGCGCTCGATTTTGAAACACATCCCTGGCCTGGATCTGGTGGAAATGGACCGCTCGCGTGAAAAAAGCCTGTGTTGCGAGGGAGGCGGGGGGCGCATGTGGCTGGAAGGGACCAACCCGGGCACACGCCTGGCTCAACAGCGCATCCAAGAAGCGCTGGATACCGGAGCGCAGGTCCTAGCGACTGCCTGCCCGTTCTGCCTGCTGACTCTGGAGGAAGCCGTGAAGCATCTCAATGCCGAAGACCGGCTGCGCGTCATGGATATCGCCGAGATCGCCATCCAGGCGTTATAAACCACGGAGCATAAGCTATGACAGCTACTCCCAGAATCGGTGTTTACATCTGCCACTGCGGCATCAACATCGCGGCAACCGTGGACGTCGCTGCGGTGGCTGAATACACCGCCCGCCTGCCCGGGGTGGTCGTGGCGCGGGACTACACCTATATGTGCTCCGATCCCGGGCAGGCTCTGATTAAAGAAGACATTGCCGTCCTGCACCTGGATCGAGTCGTCGTGGCTTCCTGCTCGCCGCTCATGCACGAACCGACCTTCCGCGCCACGGTCGCGGAAGCAGGGGTCAACCCCTACTGTTTTGAGATGGCAAACATCCGTGAACAGTGTTCCTGGGTGCACCTGGAGGGCTCCACGACGACCGAAAAGGCGATTCAGCTGGTGAGCGCGGCGGTCGCCAAAGCAGCCCTCCTCGAACCGCTGGAAGTCCGCACTGTGCCGGTCGTCCCCTCTGCCCTGGTGATCGGCGGCGGGATCGCAGGACTTCAGGCTGCGCTAGACATCGCCGAGGCGGGATTCGGCGTCACGCTCGTTGAGCGTTCTCTCCAGCTGGGCGGTCATACCGTCCAATTACAGCGCACGTTCCCCACCCTGGAAGCTGTCCAGGCTTTCGTCCCATCGTTGATCGAAAAAGTGCAGGACCACCCTCGCATACAGGTCCTGGTCGCATCTGAGGTCGTCGAAATCTGTGGCTACGTGGGCAATTTCCAGGCCCGGGTGCAGAGCGGGGATAAGGTGACGGACGTGTCCGCTGGAGCGATCATCGTCGCCACCGGTTTTGAAATCTTCGATGCGCGCCGAAAACCAGAGCTCGGCTATGGCAAGTACCCGCAGGTCATCACGACGTGGGATTTTGAACAGCTCGCTGCCGGTCCGATCAAAATCGGCGGGAATGAGCCGCAAAAGGTGGTCTTCATCCAGTGCGTCGGCTCACGCGATAGATCCCTGGGTAACCCTTATTGCTCCCGCATCTGCTGCATGGTTACCGCCAAGCAGGCCCGCATGCTGCGCGAGCGGCTGCCAGACGCGGAAATCAACGTGTTCTACATGGACGTGCGCGCTTTCGGTAAGGGTTTCGAAGAGTTCTACGACCAGGCCCGCGAATCGGGGATCGTCTACCGGCGCGGCAACCCCTCGGAGATCCTCCGCCGTGGCGACCGCGTCGTCGTGCGCGCCGAAGACACCCTGCTCGGCGAACCGGTAGAGGTTGAGGCAGACCTGGTCGTCCTAGCCGTGGGGATGGTCCCCCGGCAGGACAACGAGGCTTTGATCCAGCTGCTGAAGCTGGCCCGCTCCGCAGACGGCTTCTTCCTGGAAGCTCATCCCAAGCTGCGACCTGTGGATACCGCCCTCGCCGGGTTGTTCCTGGCCGGGACCTGCCAGGGACCAAAAGACATCGCCGAGACGATCGCCCAGGCCCGGGCAGCCGCCGCATCCGCCCTTATCCCGCTCATGCGCAGCGAAGTGTCGGTGGAGGCAGCCACCTCCTTCGTCGACGAGGAGCTGTGCGCTGGCTGTGGGCAGTGCGCCCAGGTGTGCGCTTACTCTGCACTGGCGCTGCACCCGGTGCGGCGGGTCATGACGGTAAATCCCGTGCTGTGCCAGGGCTGCGGGGCCTGCGCAGCAACCTGCCCCTCCGGCGCCATCAATGTGCACCACTTCACGTTTGAACAATACATGGCCCAGATCGACGCGCTCAATGAAATTATATTGCGTGAATCGGTGCTTATCCGTCACTAAAGATTGGCTAAGTCATCAGTTCTCTCGGGAGGTGTAAGTTGTCCGCCACCTGGATGGTCAAGACAAATGGGGACCCCCTGGCCACGATTCGCCAGGTCCTCCTCGATATCTGGAAATCCTGCCGGCTGGACGGCATGCTGTTGCCGCGCTACCAACCCGCCACGGGCGGCGTCGCTCCGTTCATGGCAGTCCACCCGGATGAGGTTCAAAACGCTGATCCCTGTGCTCCCTTGCAAACCAGGAACGCTGCGTCGCGCCTGTTAGAAATCGCGGGAGAACTTCCCACCGGGAATTACGCTGTTGTCCTCCGCCCGTGCGAAGGGCGAGTATTAGATATTAAGAATGAACGCACCAGATTAAACCTGGAGGGATGGTCCTTCATCGGCATCGACTGCCTGGCAAGCTTTCCCAAGGAAGATTTCGTCTGGCGGTTGAAACAGGCAGGAGGAATCGACTCCCTGACTCGGGAAGTGATGCAGTTCGCCAGGCAGGGTGGGATCGCCCCATACCGCTACCGGCGCGCCTGCCAGGAGTGCCCCGATCCAGAATGGGACGGAGCGAACCTGTCCATCGAGATCCTCGGTCTGCCCGTGAAAGAGTACCTGCTCGTCACGGCTCACGCGGACGCGGCAGCTGCCTGTCTGGACCAGATCGCCGAGCGACCAGCCTTGCCGGCGCTGATCGACGCCCGCCAGCGCATTCTCGAGAAGATCAAGGAGCGCCGATTGGCTGCCCGCCAGCGCAGGGTCGCCAACCTGGCGGTGGGTCTGCCTGAGACGGTTGCAGAGCTGATCGCCTGGCTGGAGAACTGCGCTCCCTGCCGGGAGTGCCTGGAGGCCTGTCCGGTCTACGCCGACGAGCTGGCGCGCGGGGCGAGCAGCGCGGCGGCGCGCGAGGCTGCTGTCCGGCACTGGCTGTCCGGCTGCGTCGCCTGCGGCATGTGCGAGGAAGCCTGCGCACGGGGATTCCCCATGACGGCGATCATCCACCGGATAGAAGCACACCTGGTCCCGGCGTGAACCGTGACTTCCTAGATGGCAGAATCAGGAGACCGGTATGCCGCTTAGAGTTCAAACCGATCCAACCCAAATCCGATCCATCCTCAAGATGGTCTTCGCCCAACCGAGACCGCCTGTCGCCCGCTGCCGCCTGCTCAGTTCGGGGTTTGGACCGAGCTACATGTTCAAAGTCGAAGAGAGCCTCACCGGCAGTAAAGCCTGCCTGGGGTGCGGCTGCTGCATGGATGCCTGCCCGGTACTGGCGCGTGACCCGAAACGCCGTCTGCGCACCGAGGCGCGCACCTCCCTCGCCCTCGAGACCCTGGTGGGTGAAGACTGTGACCGCTGTGGGAACTGCGTGCTCGCCTGTCCTCAGGTCGACCCCACCATCAAACACTACCTCGTGCAGACTCACCTGGCTGAGGGGATGGCAGAACTTCTGGCGAAGACATCTTCGGATGAAATGTTCGTTTTGGACCTGATGTTGGGTGGTTGACGTTGGGAGGCGCACATGACAGAGATTTTTATCTACAACCAGCGCTACGAGATCCCCGAAGGATTGACGATACTGAAAGCTTTCGAGTGGGCTGGATTTCGCCTCACGCGCGGAGTGGGCTGCCGGGGAGGTTTCTGCGGCGCGTGCGGCACCGTCTACCGGATTCAAGGGGATTACCGCCTCTACTACGCCCTAGCCTGCCAGACCGTTATCCAGCCGGGCATGGTCTTAGGGCCGATCCCGTTCTTCCCGGCCCAGCGTCCTCAGTACAGGCTGGAAGACCTGCAGCCACGCGGCGATACCCTGCTGGAGATATACCCCGAGATCCTGCGCTGTTTCGGCTGCAACACCTGCACCAAGTCCTGCCCACAGGAGATCGACGTGCTGAGCTACGTTTCGGCAGCCGTTCGCGGCGACATCGCTGCGCTGGCAGATGCTTCCTTTGACTGCATCGCCTGCGGGTTGTGCATCGCCCAGTGCCCGGCGGAGCTCGTCCCACCCAACGTGGCCTTGCTCGCGCGCAGGCTGTACGGGAAGTACCTGGCACCGCCCCCCGAACACCTGCGCCGGCGAGTGCAGGAGATCGAAAAAGGCGCTTTCCGGTCGGAGATCGAAGAGCTCAAGAATTTACCGCTCGCCGAATTAAAATCCCGCTACAACAACCGGGAGATCGAAGCTTAGAGATCCCAGGGCAGGGAGGCGACATGGATTTCACTTTTTCTCCTGACACGGAAATGCTGCGGGATATGCTGCGCCGCTTTGTCCAGAAAGAAGCCCGCCCTCTGGAGATGAAATATTTTACCGCCGGAGAGCTGGCGCCGGAGGAACAGACCCGCCTCAGGCAGGCCGTCCAGCAGATGGGATTGTGGGGACTGATGGCGCCGGAAGAATACGGCGGGGGGATTGACCTCGTTACCGCCTGCGTGATCGAGGAGGAGCTCGGCGGCACATTCGTACCCGTTGATATCGGCGAGGTCTCGCCTCTGCTCTACGCCTGCCAGGGGGATCAGGTTGCCCGCTACCTGAAACCCGCCCTGGAAGCCAGCCGCCGGGCAATCATCGCTGCCCGCGAGCCCGAACCGTACGGTCTCCGGCCCGAAAATTGGGCGACCCGGGCGATGCCAGAAGGTGAGAGGTTCGTCCTGTCAGGCAAGAAAATCTTGACCGTGCGGCCAAACCCCGAGGATTTTTTCATCGTCATCGCCAACGCGCCGGAAGGACCGACCTGTTTCCTGCTCGATATGGGCGCCTCTGGCACCTCGATCATTCAGAACGGCGGCACGATCCTCTCCCTCGAGGGCTGCCATCTGACGTCGGAAGCCGTGCTGGGTGAACCAGGCGGTGCCCTCAGGCTCAACGGTGTGAACGCGGCGCGTGCCTGGATAACCACCGGGGCGCGCTACGTGGGCATCGCCGAAAGGCTTCTCGAACTAGGGGCCGAGCACGCCCGGAACTGGATCACGCTCGGCGCGCCGCTGGCCTTCAGGCCGGCCATCCAGAGGATGATCTCCGAACAGAGCGTCGACGTCGAGAGCTCGCGATGGCTCGTGTACCACGCAGCCTGGCTGGCGGACAGGGGCGACGAGAAAGCCTTGCGCGCGGCCGCGGTGCAGGTGCGGCTGGCGACAGGAGAGATGCTCAAACGGACGGTCGACCGCACAACCATGGTCTTCAATGGTCCCGGCTCTTCTCCCCAGATCGAGCCGTTCACACTGGTGAAGAGCAAGGTGCCGTTCGACGCGCTGGAGATGGCACTGGAAAGCGCCCGCGCAGCGATCGCCGCGGATTTACTCGATCTCAAGAACATTTCAATCCAGGTCCCCTGACCCGTGGAGGTGCGTATGCCATACCCTGCCCCGATCCAGGACTCCCTCCTTAAAGTAGAAGCTTCTCGGGCACGCCGTCTGAAGGAGACGTATCCCCGGCTCTCGACCGCAGAACGCCAGGCGATCCTGCAGGGTTTTCACCCGGATTACCTGGCCGAAGCGTTCCGCGCCCTCCGCCTCGGACCAAACCAGGGCGACCGCACTCCCCACGAACTGGCAGACTCCCTCGAAGGCCCGCCGCTGGTCAGCCCCGATTTTCCCCTGGATCGAGAGCCGGACGCGGTCTGCGATGTGCTGGTGATCGGCGGCGGGGGGGCAGGCGCCAGCGCTGCGCTCCTTGCCCAGGAGAACGGCGCCGAGGTCCTCCTCACCACAACACTGCGCTTTGGCGACGCCAACACGATGATGGCCCAGGGCGGGATCCAGGCCGCAGATAAAGAAAACGACTCCCCTGCCATCCATTACCTGGACGTCATTGGCGGCGGCGCTTTCACCAACGATCCCGACCTCGTCGACGCCCTCGTCAGCGACGCTCCCGGAGTGATCGCCTGGCTGGAATCGTTGGGCGCCATGTTTGACAAAGAACCCGACGGCACCCTGCGCACCATTCACGGCGGGGGGACGAGTCGCAAGCGCATGCACGCGGCGCGAGACTATACTGGCGCCGAGATCATGCGCACTCTGCGGGACGAGGTGCGCTCGCGCGGGGACGGGACAGTCCCCGCCATCCGGGTTTGGGAATTCCGCCCGGCTGTCGAGCTCCTGCTCGACACACACGGGAACGCCGCTGGTGCGGTCCTGAAAGACCTGGACAGCGGGCGCTGGATGCTCGTGCGTGCGCGGGCTGTGGTCATCGCCACCGGCGGCAGCGGGCGCCTGCATTACCAAGGTTTCCCGACGACGAACCACTACGGGGCGACCGGCGATGGCCTGGTGCTGGCGTACCGGGCTGGCGCCAGGTTGTCCTTCATCGACACCATGCAGTACCACCCCACGGGGGCCGCCTATCCGGAACAGATCCTGGGGCAGCTGGTGACCGAGAAGGTGCGCGGACTGGGCGCTCAGGTCGTTAACGTCGACGGCGAGCAGTTCGTCTACCCCCTAGAGACGCGGGATGTCGAGTCGGCAGCCTTTATCCGGGAATGCTCCGAGCGCGGGAAGGGCGTTGTCACTCCGACCGAACAGCCCGCTGTTTGGCTCGACGCGCCGATGATCGACCTGATCCACGGTCCTGGCACCATCGCTAGGGAACTTCCAGCCATGGTCCGCCAGTACAAACGCTTTGGCATCGACCTCACCCGCGAGCCCATCCTGGTGTATCCGACGCTGCACTACCAGAACGGCGGTGTCGCCATCCGCCCGGACGGCAGCACGGGCGTGCCTGGACTGTTCGTCGCTGGCGAAGCTGCGGGCGGCATCCACGGGCGCAACCGCCTGATGGGGAACAGCCTGCTCGATGTGTGCGTCTTCGGGCGGCGAGCCGGGCGAGCCGCGGCAGCCTGGGCGAGTCAGGTCCAGCCAGGGCAGCCAACGCTGGAGCACCTGCGGGAGTGGATCCAGGCCCGGGAAACTTCTCGACTGGAAGCGGGCGTCCCTTCGCCTGTCATCCTGCCAGACTACACCCGGCATTAAATTTACGCCTTCAGGAGACAATATCCTTCCCATGCGGAATTTTAACCCGCCATACTTTCGATGATATACTCGTTACCACTGAAAACCTCTTTAACCCCTGCTGAGGCTTAGAAAACGGAGAAGAGGGAGATGAACCTGACGAGTGTCAAAATCGAAAAACCGGAAGCCATCAACTTCATCCTCGGCCAATCGCACTTCATTAAAACTGTCGAGGACCTCCATGAAGCTCTGGTCTCCACAGTCCCCGGGATCAGGTTCGGCCTGGCGTTCTGCGAGTCCTCCGGAAAATGCCTGATCCGCTGGTCGGGAACGGATCCCGCGATGATCGCACTGGCTCAGAAGAATGCCGCCGCCATTGGTGCTGGGCACAGCTTCATTATCTTCCTCGGAGAAGGATTTTTCCCGGTGAACGTGCTCAACGCGATCAAGCAGGTCCCCGAGGTCTGCCGGATCTTCTGCGCCACCGCTAACCCGGCGGATGTGGTCCTGGCAGAAACCGATCAGGGCCGCGCCATCCTGGGCGTGGTGGATGGCTTTTCCCCCAGGGGGATCGAAGCCGAAGACGACATTGCCTGGCGGAAGGGCTTCCTGAGGCAGATCGGGTATAAGGCGTAATCCCGGCCGCGAACCTGTCTCAGCGAAACCTGCTTGTGATCCGCATCTACCCGCAATGAAATGGCAGACCAGACAATGGAAATGCCAGAAGTGATGCGTGCCATGGTGCTCCAAAAGCAGGGCGAACCTTTGGAGCTCCACCAGATCCCGGTACCGGAACCAGGTCCAGACCAGGTCCTGATCCGGGTGCACGCCTGTGGCGTGTGCCGCACGGACCTGCACATCGTGGACGGGGAGCTCGAGCATCCCAGGCTGCCCCTGATCCTGGGGCACCAGATAGTAGGCACTGTCGTCAGGTCCGGAGAAAATGTCGATCGGTTTCGACCCGGGCAGCGGGTCGGCGTTCCCTGGCTGGGATATACCGACGGCAGCTGCCGTTACTGCCGGCGCGGCCAGGAGAACCTGTGCGACAACCCGCAGTTCACGGGGTACACGCTCGACGGCGGCTTCGCGGAATACGCCGTCGCAGACCAGCGGTATATCTTCCAGCTGCCGGAGAATTATTCCGCCGTGGAAGCCGCCCCGCTGTTGTGCGCCGGTCTGATCGGCTACCGGACTTACCGCCTGGCGGGCGAGCACAAAGACCGTCTGGGGATCTACGGCTTTGGAGCAGCAGCCCACATAATCGCCCAGGTCGCGGTCTTTCTGGGGAACAGGGTCTACGCGTTCACCCGGCCGGGGGACTCGGCTACCCAGGCGTTTGCCCGCCAGCTGGGCGCTGTCTGGGCCGGCAGTTCAGACGAACTCCCGCCGGAGGAACTGGATGCTGCCCTGGTCTTCGCCCCCGTCGGATCGCTGATGGTCGCCGCACTGCGCGCCACGGCAAAAGGCGGCACGGTGGTCAGCGGCGGAATCCACATGAGCGATATCCCTTCCTTCCCGTACAATTTGCTTTGGGAGGAGCGAGTCATCCGCTCCGTGGCCAACCTGACCCGTCAGGATGGCGAAGAGTTCCTCGCCATCGCACCCAAAGTCCCGGTGAAGACGGAGGTAGAAGTCTTCTCGCTGGAAGGAGCGAATTCGGCTTTAGAGAAGCTCCGGTCAGGACAGCTGCGCGGTGCCGCAGTGCTGGCTGTAGATTAGGGGCAGCCCGCCTCCTTGCATATTTTTACGCCTCAAACCGGATAGGGACCACGCCTGGCGGGATTTCGCCGGCTGGCGCGTCAATTACGATACGGTGCTGCTCGCCCTGGTGCGCCTGACCATGGCGCCACTTGCTCCCTGGTCCAGCGACGGGCATTCCAGGATAGCTGATACACTCCAGCCAGCTGCTGCGCCTTCCCCAATCACTGAAGTCTAGATCTCGATCTCGGCCACGCTGTTGTAGACGTGCGTGGGGATATAAGGGTACCGTTCGATCTGTTCCGGGCGGGTCACCCCGGTCAGCACCAGGATAGTCTCCATCCCGTTCTGCACGCCGCCGATGATATCGGTGTCCATCCGGTCGCCGATAATGACGGTCTCTTCAGAATGGACTCCCAGGTAGTTAAGCGCCGAGCGCACCATGAACGGGTTCGGCTTGCCGACGAAGAACGGGCTGACGTTGGTGACTTTTTCGATCAACGCCGCCACTGCGCCGCAGGCCGGCACGATCCCGGCAGCGGTCGGGCCGGAAGGGTCGGGATTCGTGGCAATAAAGCGCGATCCATTCAAAATCAGTCGGATGCCCTTGGTCAGGCTCTCGAGGCTGTAGGCGTGAGTCTCGCCCAGGACGACGTAATCTGGGTCGTGCTCAGTGATGATATATCCGGCGTCGTGGATCGCTGTTGTCAAACCGCTCTCGCCGATCACGAAAGCCGTCCCATTGGGCCGCTGTTTCTTCAGAAAGTTCGCCGTGGCCATGGCCGATGTGAAGATCAGCCCGGCCGGGATGTCCAGTCCGAGCTTCTGCAGGTTGTGCGCCAGGTCTTTCGGTGTGTAGATTGGATTGTTCGTCAGCACCAGGAATTTGGCATTTTTCGCATTGAGACGTTTGATGAACTCGTCCGCGCCAGGGATGACGACCTCCCCGCTGATTAACACACCATCCATGTCGATCAGGTAATTCTTCATTGCTGTCATTGTCGTATTTATTGGATCTCCCCGAAGGAATTCACTGCCAGAGCATAGGATCTGCCGTGGTGTGGGCTATATGTGGGGGTTATTGGCGGGCTTCACCCGCCAATAACCCCCACATCTCCCTTAACCACGGCGATTCCCAAAGAACCTATTATTTATCATAATCGTGCGAGGGGATTATACTCTACCCTTGGAGTGCCCGTTGAGCTCCTGGCAGAAGATGTATTCCCATTCTTCTCAATGCAGGTCTGTCCAGGTCCGAGTCGAAGAAAACCTCGGCAGGGCATGGAACCCGCTTTTCGGCCTCAACGGAGATCCCGGTCTTTCCAGAACAGCCCGGACAGGACCCAAACGAAAATCCCTGTGATTAGGATAAAAAGCAGTAAACCAAACAGGGCGAACATCGACCTCTCTCCTTAAGATCCGATCGTGCGGACCTGTTGATAAGACTTCCGGGAGGTTCAACAGGTTCCTGGATCCCCCGAGTACTTTTCCGCACAATTTCCAGCTTGAGGGTTAAAATTGTTCATCATATGTCTCAGGGAACGATCTTGGTCGTCGAAGATGAGCGCGCGGTCGCCAGAAGCCTTGAATACGCTCTGGACCAGGAAGGGTTCAAAGTGTTGTGGGCTGAGACGGGCCAGCGCGCCCTGGAACTGGCTCGCAAGAAAGACCCCCACCTGATCCTGCTCGACATACGTCTGCCGGACCTGAGCGGCTTTGATGTCTGCAAACAGCTGCGCGCCGAAGGGAAGCGCATGCCGATCCTCATGCTCACTGCCCGCGACGAGCCCCTCGACAAGGTGCTCGGCCTCGAACTCGGCGCCGACGACTACGTCGTCAAACCCTACAATCTGCGCGAGCTGATCGCCCGTGCCCGGGCGCTGATCCGGCGCGCTTACGGAGAGCTGGCCGAAGCTGCCCACAACGAAAAAATCATCTTCGGAGATGTAGAGATCGATCTGGAGGGGATACGCGTCACGCGGGCGAACCAGCCGGTCTACCTGACCCCGACCGAATTCAAGCTGCTGCGCCACCTGGCAAGCCACCCGGACCGTCCGATCAGACGGGAAGGGCTGGTCAAGGCCGTCTGGGGGTACGCGGACTACATCGGGAGCGATCGTACAGTGGATGTGCACATCCGCCACCTCCGCCAGAAGCTGGAAGTTGATCCGGCCAACCCCCAGTGGATTCTCACCGTGCGCGGGGTCGGTTATGTCTTCCGGCAGAAAACCGGCGACCAGAACGCTCACGGAGGAATGTGAGCGAGAGTTTGCCATCAAGACCCCTGGTCGCCATCTCGTAACGAATCCCGATTGTTGCGAAATCTTAACAGAACCATAAACCTGGCTTAAGCTCCTCAACTTAAAATGCTGGCCAGGAGTGTTTGAATCCACAGGCATGGCTCACGGGTAATTGAGTTCGTGTGAGTCCTGCTGGAGATCGAAAGCGATCATTTCGAATTATGGAGGAGCTGGAGAGATGAACAGACGCTGGTTGTGGATCATCCTGGGTGTGATTGCGTTCTTTGCCGTGCTTTTCGCCGGAGCCGTCGGTGGAGCAGGGATCACGTACATCGTCATGCAGACCCGTCCAGTGAGGGCTGCTGTCGAATTAGGGATTGATTCGCAAACAGATGCCAGTACCGAGGAGGGCGTCCTGATCGCCGCGGTCGTCCCAGGCAGCCCCGCCGAAGAAGCGGGATTGAAGCGCGGCGATATCATCCTAGAGATCGATGGAGAAGCGGTAAACTCCCCGCTCAATCTGCACGAAGCCATACAGGCTAAGGAGCCAGGCGACACGATCGAAGTGATCCTGCAGCGTGGTTCTGAGAGGCTTACCGATACCATTGAGCTCGGTGAGCAGGACGGGCAGGCCTACCTCGGAGTGCAGCCGTGCGGCAACCTGTTATTCGGGATGGGTCCGTTCGGCGGCAGGCTGGGTCCGTTCGCTGCAAGAGAGCCGGCTTTCTTGATTACGCAGGTCATTCCGGACAGCCCGGCGGATGAAGCCGGTCTCCAGGAAGGCGATCGGATCGTCGAGATCGATGGTGAACCGGTAGAAAGCGACCAGAGCCTGGCGGATATCATCCAGGCCAGGGAGCCCGGCGACCGGATTGACCTGGAAGTCATCCGACCTGGAGAAGAGGAGACGCTTCAGGTCGAAGTCACCCTCGGCGAGAATCCCGACGAGCCTGGAAAGACATACCTCGGCGTGGAATACTGGGCCATTCCCTCTGGCGCCATCTTGAAGGAAGTCCATCCCTTCCGTTTCTTTACCTTGCCCGAATCAGAAGGCGAGCCGGAGCCTTTCGACAGATTCCCGTTCGCCTTCCCGCCTTTCCGTTGGAATCCACCGACCCTGCCGGAGGGCGTAGAGCGGGCGGTAATCGTGGGCAGCGTCACCCCGGATAGCCCGGCGGACCAGGCCGGCCTGAAAGCCGGTGATTTGATCACGGATGTGGGTGGCGAGCCAGTCGAAAGTCCTGCAGACCTGGCTGAGTATGTGCAGGACAAAGAACCCGATGACGAGATCGTCCTGACCGTCTATCGGTCCGGCGAGGAAAAACCGATCGAGATCACAGCTGTCCTGGGAGAGCATCCCGATGAATCAGGGAGGGCTTACCTGGGCGTGACGATCAGCGGATTCATCCGTGTCGATCAAGAATCTTTGAAAGCCCCTGAAGCCTACCGTTTTGACTTAGAACCGCTGCCTCCCAGCGATGGATCTTCGAGTGTCTGATCCTGAGGAAGGAGGTTGAGGTGTTCCACTCCATCCGCTGGCGCCTGGTCGCCAGCTATGTCTTGCTGGCCCTGTTGACCGTGAGCGTCGTCGGGCTGTTATCGGTGGAAATCGTTCGGCGCTACAGCCGGCAGCAGGAAACGGCTGCACTGCGTGCCAACGCCGAGGCCATCGCCGAACAGGCCCTTCCCCTGATCCTTGCAGGCGCGCCGGACCAGGAGCTCCAGCAGCTGGCTCAGGCCGCATCTTTTCTGGGTGAATCTCGAGTGCGTATTCTGGACAACCAGGGGCAGGCCATCGCCGATTCAGGGGTCCCAGGAGCGGCAGAGGAGCTGATCCTGGTCCTGCCAGGTGCCCGGAGGAACTCCCAGGGGGAAGGCTGGCTCAGCTTCCACGTGTGGACGAGCCAGGGCAACTTGACTTATCCTTTCGATGGCCTGCCGCTGGCCGAGCGACTGTCCGGAGACACCCTCTTGCAGCGCCTGCGGCGGTACTCGGGTCCCTGGGGCGGTCGTTTGGCATTCAGCGGTACGTACCACTCCAGCGAAGCCATCCCGAGCGGCGCTGAACCTATACAGACCCCACAACCGAGGTCGACGAACCTGGTGCGCCAGCCTGTTGGCGATTCTGGCGATCCGGTGGGGTACGTCGAAGTCAGCGCCGGCCGGGCTTTCGGGACAGCCGCACTAACGGCAGCCCGGCGAGCCTTCCTGCTGGGCGGGACAGTCGCCACCGTTCTGGCTGTCCTCTTTGGCCTGGTGATGAGCCAGCGCCTGACATCTCCATTGAGGCAGCTGGGAGAGGCTGCCAGGCGCATGGGAGCTGGCGACCTCTCCGTCCGTGCGACGGACCCTGGGAAGGATGAGATCGGGCTGCTGGCAAGGCAATTCAACCAGATGGCCGGCCGGCTGCAAGCCAGCTTCTCTGCCCTGCAGGCCGAGCGGGATGCTTTGCGGCGTTTCGTGGCAGACGCCTCCCACGAGCTGCGCACTCCGATCACAGCTCTGAAAAACTTCCTGACGTTGCTCCAGGGACCGGCAGCTCAGGATCAGGCAGCACAGCTGGAATTCCTGGCCGAGAGCCAGGCCCAGGTCGACCGTCTGGAGTGGATCACCCGCAACCTCCTCGATCTGACGCGCCTGGATGCGGGGTTGATCGAGCTGGAATCTGTCGATCATGACCTGGGTGAACTGATCGCCGCGGCCGTTTCGCCCTTCCGCGCCCTGTTCGATGAAAAAGGGATCCAACTGCAGGTCAGCAAGCCGGCGGAACCCGTGGTCCTGCGCTGCGATCAGCTCAGGCTCGAAATGGCCCTGGCGAACCTCCTCGACAACGCCCTGAAGTTCACCCCCCAGGGGGGATCCGTCATTATTGGCGCCGGGCACGCGGAAAAGACCACCCGCATCTGGGTCGCGGATAACGGGCCGGGCATCGATCCACAGGATCTGCCGCACATCTTCGAACGTTTCTACCGCGGACGCGGGCAGACCGGCGACGGCAGCGGGTTGGGACTGGCTATCGTCAAGAGCCTGGTAGAGGCCCAGGGAGGGCGCGTGGCCGTCGAGAGCGAATGGGGGAGGGGGACAAAATTAATTCTCGAGTGGGATAAATAAGAAACCCTCTCTCGGCGGTGGGATCCGGCGATCGCGCCGCCGAGAGCTGTCCCTCCCGCTCCACTAGGATGAAGAATGCGGGCTGCGGATCTCTGAGCGAAAGTGCGCCCGCGATTCAATCTCCGCGAGCTTGAGAGAGGCGTAGCGGCAGGCCTCCTCCATCAGGCGCCTGGCCTCTTTCTCTGGAAGGTCACGCATGTCAGCCAGGCGGTAACCCTGGCTGCTCAGATACTCTTCAAGCAGCTGCTTCTCGAGCGCCGATTGAGGACCTTCTTTCGAGCACTCATCGACGAATTTGGATACGTCTGGTTGTTCCATAAACCGCCTCCTCGCTCTCTAGGTCGGTCCTTCGAGTATACCCCGCTTTCGTTCCAGATTTCTTTTTTTTAATCGAGTATCCCCTTCCGAACGCCGGGCGAGACACTCGCTTCTGCTCGACAGAAGGCACCTTGACGCCCATCACGTTGATGGTATTAACCTCCAGAGGAAACTCCGCGCGTGAGGCCAGCGCAGCTGACCGGACAGATTCCGGGCCGGCAATCGTCTCGGCCCGAGCCAGGGCCTGGTAAGCCATTGCAGCCGAATGCTGTAAGGCCTCAGTGCGCTACCCGTAATACTTATCGATGAAATCCTGGGGAATTCGTTTCAGTAAGCAGGTGGGGATCTGGGAGAGCATTTCCCAGACCACAGTCAGCGTCTCGTCAATATCTCGGTCCACAAATCCCTGTCCGACAAACGTCCGTTCGAACTTATCAGCAAAATCCAGGACCCTGCGATCGTCCGCGGACAGGGCTGACTCCCCAATGATGGCAACCAGGCGCCGAAGATCCCGGCCCTCTGCGTATAAGGCGTACAGCTGGTCAGCAACCGCCCGATGATCAGCCCGGGTTTTCCCTTCCCCGATACCCGCGTTCATCAACCGTGAAAGGGAGGGCAGGACATCGATGGGCGGGTAGATTCCCATTCGATGCAGGTCCCGGCTTAGGATGATATCTATCTTCTTCGTCTGCGATGAGTCTGGTAGACCACTCCGAACAGCAGCAGCGCGATAAAGAGCACGCCGGCCACCGTCGCCCCCAGATCCAGCCATTCCTGCAGGCTTCCGGAGACCGCTCCTGCCCCCACCCACGAAGTGAGTAAGACGAGCCCCCAACCGAAGGAAGCGACGATCAGGACCAGGCCGATCGCTCCTCCAACGGACGCTGACAGAAGCCAGTGCAGATCAACTCCGAAGATCCCCAGAAAAAATGGCAGGGCCAAAGCCCCGGCGTGAAAGCCAATCACATACGCAACTGCCCGGATGAACTTCACTGCCAGCCAGGCGAAGATTATCCCGGCTCCGGACCCGATCAGGACCGCCGTCCATCCATCTCCGATCCTTTCTTCGAAAAACTGCCACCCGAACAAGAACGCGACCAGGCCGGCTGCCAGCCAGAAGTAGCGCCGCCCGTAAAACAGCAATATCACCCCGACTGCCAGTGCGATCAGAGATGCAGATTCCATGGGAGTGCCCTGCTGAAGCGCATGATCGTTAACGCCGGATCCCGCCTGAAAAGTTCCCCGATTCTTCAATATTACCGGCTTGCCCCTGCACTGGTAGCACCGGGATAAACCGTGGTTGCTGGAATTTCCCAATCCCCCCGACCCCCTTCCCAGGGGGAAGGGGGAGAAAACAGAAGGTTTGGGGATTTTTGCGGCACTTTGTGCCGTAAAAATCCCCAGGATCCTCTTTCTCCCCGCCCCTTGAGGGGCGTGGCTGGGGGTGGGGCGGATGACCACGGTTAAGTGTAGAGCTAACCCTGGACTTAGGGAGTGATGATAACTTGCGATGGGAGTTCGATTAACAGTCTCAATTACCGATGACGTCTACAGGGTTGATGTTCGTGCCCAGGCGCTTGTCGAAGATGTTCAGGTGAGTGTGGTAGCCGCATTCGCGATCCCGGCAGGGCCGGCCAGCCATGTCGGTCGTGTAGCCCAGGTTGCTTTCCTTCCCGATTTTTTGCCCGATCTCCACCTGCTGCCCCACCTCCACGGTGTATTTCCCGTGCAAAAGCGTGACCTGGTAATATTCATTTTCGATGACGAGCGTCGGATTGCCGTACTGGTCCACGTAGCGTGCAGTCACTTTGCCTGTGATTGGGGATTTGATCACTGCTCCCTTGCCGGCCGCCAGGTCGATCGCCATGTGCCCGTAGGAAGCCCCGTGAGGTCCCTGTGTGATCGTGTAGCGATCATAAGGGGCGGCGATTTTTTCCAGGCCAGCCGGCATGGATTCAATCTCGGCCTCAGGGACGGCAACCCTGCCGGATCCGACCTCCGCAGACAGGTCTTCAGCCACCTTGTCCGCGACCGACGCCTCAAGCGCAGCAGGCTCTACCGCCAGCACGTCCAGATCCTTGAGGATGGCGTAACCCATGAATACGACCAGGGCCAGGGCTGCCAGGAGCAGCCCGTCGAGACTTCCTTGTGTCGGCTGCGTGTGGGAGACGTTCATAGACAATTCATTTCCACGATCCAATAATAGAACACATGTTCGATTTTACCACGAAGATTCCAGAATGCAAGGTTATCCCGGTAGTCTTTCCACCTGGGCTCGTGACTTGATAAAATCAGAAGACCCTCTCAATCTCCTGGTGAGCCTCGAATGAAAATCAGCCTCACCTCGCATCAGGCGAGGGTCCTGCGGATGAGGTCCCAACGCCTGTACCCCAGGACCGACGATCCGCCGCCCATCCCTGAGCATATCCTTGCGCAAGTCTTCGGAGTGCAAGCGCAGGACCTGCCGGCTGCGCGGCTTTCCGTCCGCGCTCGCAGCGCAGGGCTGACCGCCTCTGATCTGGAACAGACCAGGCAGATCGATCGCTCCATCGCCTGGACCTGGTGCATGCGAGGCACTTTGCACGTGGTCGCCTCCGAGGATGCCCGCTGGCTGGTGTCCCTGCTCGGACCCGGGCTGATCGCCAGCGACAAACGCAGGCTCCAGGAGCTGGATTGGGACGACGCGCGTGCGGCGGCGGGATCTCCCTGCTCCGTGAAGCGCTAGCAGACCGCGGCGGCATGACCTGGCAGGAGATCCGCCGCCTGCTGGAATCGAAAGGCCTGCCGCATGACGCCTCCTTCGATTTCCTGGTATCATTGGCCTGTTACCAGTCCAGCGGAACGAGGTGCAGTTTGAACAGGGGCGTCCTCGCCGGGATCGGCGCTTACTTGATGTGGGGGTTCTTCCCCATTTACTTCAAATCTTTGCAAAGTGTGCCAGCCCTGGAGATCATGTTCCACCGGGTCGTCTGGTCCTTTCTATTCCTGATCCTCGTCGTCCTGGTCCGCAAGGAATGGCTCCGTTTGAAAAGGGAAATCTCCCGCCCCAGGGTCGTGCTGCTGTACACGCTGGCAGCCTGCCTCCTGGCAGCCAACTGGCTGGTGTACATCTACGGGGTCAACGCTGGCCAGGTTGTCGAGACCAGCCTGGGCTATTTCATCAATCCCTTGATGAGCGTGGCGTTGGGGGTGGTCTTCCTGCGTGAAAGGCTGCGCCCGACGCAGTGGCTGCCCATTGCCCTGGCAGCTGCGGGGGTGGTCTATTTGACCCTGGAACTCGGGAAACTGCCCTGGATCGCCCTGGCGCTTGCACTGACCTTCGGTTTGTATGGACTCATGAAGAAGGTCGCGCCTTTGGGGGCGTTGCATGGCCTGACCCTGGAGACCGGTCTCTTACTATTGCCTGGTTTATTGTATCTGCTGGCCCTCGAGCAGAGCGGACAGAGCGCCTTCGCCCACGCCGGCGCCGGAGTCACGCTTCTCCTCGGGCTGGCGGGCGTGATCACCTCCGTGCCGTTGCTGCTCTTCGCAACTGCCGCCCGCTCAATCCCGCTCTACATGGTGGGCATCTTGCAGTATATCGCTCCCACCTGTCAGTTCCTGCTGGGCGTATTCCTCTACCACGAACCATTTACCCAGACCCAGCTGATCGGATTCAGCCTCATCTGGGTCGCCCTGGCGATCTACACGTTCGAGGGGCTGCTCGTCCGGCGCCGTGCGGCAGCCCTGGCAGCGGCCCCATGAATTCACAAGCCAGTCATAATCGTTCGAATCAGAGACAATTTGTCCTAAATTATTAGGTTTTGTGATAAGATCGCTCACACGTGAATTGGCGGGGTGTTTGATTTCTGCCCAACGGCTTTCCGAACGGGGGGCGACCGCCAGAATCTAATCTCGAATTCATCGGCTGAACAAGAAAGGAGGGGACTCACAGACTCAAGATCCTCCCCGCTCAATCGTATTAATCCTCCAAAAATTTTACTCGCCAAAGGAATCCAGAAACATGCGGTCGAAAATCATATATTTCTTCATTCTCGCATCTCTTGTTCTTACCCTCGCGGCCTCACCGGGTAATACAGGAGAAAACATCCCTGCCGCTGCAACCGCTGGGCGGGACGGCGCACGGCCGATCGTCCGTTCAGCCGCCCACATGGACCTCTCCGAGCCTCTGGGTGAAGTGGAGCCAATCCCGCCGATTACGGAAGGGCCTTCCAATCCCAAGCCGCGCAAGTGGCTCCCCAACCGGGAGGGCAGCTCAGGCCTCGCCGGTCTCGATCCGGCGCTCCAGGGTCCTATCGATGGTCCGGCTATCCCGGCTCCTTCGGTGAACTTCGAAGGGATCAACAACGTCAACGGCGTCCTCCCGCCGGACACGGTTGGCGACATCGGTCCGGACCACTATGTCCAGATGGTCAACCTGTCCTTTGCGATTTACAGCCGCACGGGCATGCTGCTCTACGGACCGGCCAACACCAACACCCTCTGGTCAGGTTTCGGTGGGCCTTGCCAGACCACCAATGACGGTGATCCGATCGTCTTATATGATGAACTCGCCGACCGCTGGTTGATGAGCCAGTTCGCGCTCCCGAACTTCCCCTCCGGACCATTCTACGAGTGCATCGCGATCTCGCAGACCGGCGATCCCCTCGGGGCCTGGCACAGGTACGCCTTCCTCATCAGCAATACCAAACTGAACGACTATCCCAAGTTCGGCGTCTGGCCGGATGGTTATTACATGGCGGTCAACCAGTTCACCTGCACCATCTTGACATGCAATTGGGCCGGTCAGGGCGCTGTGGTATTTCAACGCGACGCCATGCTGAACGGGAATCCGGCGCTCATGGTGTACTTCGACCTTTACAACCAGGACCCCAACCTGGGCGGGATGCTGCCATCCGACATGGACGGTCCTCCCCCTCCTTCAGGGACCCCGAATGTCTTCGCTGAAGTCGATGACGACGCCTTCGGTTTCCCAGCCGACCAGCTGCAGTTGTGGGAGTTTTCCGTGAATTGGGGGAGCCCTGCCAGCTCGACTTTCACCCACCTTGCGGACCTCCCCACCGCCGCATTTGATTCGAACCTGTGCGGCTTCTCGCGCAACTGCATCCCCCAGCCGGGCCGGTCGAAGAAGGTGGATGCCATCTCAGACCGCCTGATGTTCCGCCTGCAATATCGCAATTTCGGGACCCATGAGACCCTGGTGACCAATCATACCGTTGACGTGAACGGCGCCGATCGGGCAGGCATCCGCTGGTACGAGCTGCGGGACAGCGGAGCCGGCTGGATCATCTACCAGCAGGGTACTTACTCGCCCGATGCGAACCACCGCTGGATGGGGAGCATCGCCATGAACAGCGCCGGGGATATCAGTCTGGGCTACTCGGTCTCCAGCACGGCGGTCTACCCCTCCATCCGGTACACCGGACGACTGGACGGCGATCCCCTGGGTCAAATGACCCAGGGAGAGGGGACAATCATCACCGGCAGCGGGTCCCAGACACACAGCTCGGGACGGTGGGGGGATTACAGCATGATGGGCGTGGACCCCACGGACGACTGCACCTTCTGGTACACACAGGAGTACTATGCCGTCACGAGTTCGGCTTCCTGGCAGACGCGGGTCGGATCGTTCAAGATCCGGGACTGCGGCGGGGAGGGCAACGTCTCGCCCACCGTGAGCATTGCCGCTCCCGCCGATGGGAGCACCGTCTCCGGCACGGTCACCGTGCAGGTCAGCGCATCCGACAGCGACGGGTCAGTCGCGAGCGTCGAATGGAGCGTGGATGGCGGCAGCTTCCAGCCCGCGTCTTTCAACAGCGGCTCGGGCTTTTATGAAGCCATCTGGGATACCACGACAGCCTCCGACGGCGCCCACGTTCTTAACGCGCGCGCGACGGACAACCTCGGCGCCCAGGGCACGGACAGCAACAGCGTCACCGTGAGCAATGGCGGCGGGGCGACCAGCCTGCACGTGGGCGACCTGGACGGCGCCAGCACCAGCCAGGGCGGGCGATGGACAGCCTTCGTGACGATCACCGTCCACGACTCCAACCACGCCCCTGTCGCCGGCGCCCTGGTCAGCGGCTCCTGGAGCAACGGCGCCTCCGGATCGGCTTCCTGCACCACGGACAGCGCTGGTGTGTGCACGGTATCCAAGAATAATATCCGGAACAATTTCATAAACGTGACCTTCACCGTGAATAGCGTGACACACAGCACGCTCACCTACAATTCTCCGGACAACCAAGACCCGGATGGCGACAGCAACGGGACGGTCATTGTCGTAAACAAACCGTAATCCATCCTGGCTGATCACGAATCTGTTATCCAAACCAGACTTCGGAAGTTTTTCGCAAACTTCCGAAGTCTTCTAATCTTTCCTCGTCTCGACGCTCCTGGTTGAAACCTTGGCCCGAAGCTCTGCGGTCAACTACCATGCCCTGTCGGCATGCAACAACCCTCATCACAGTGCGGAGGACCGATCCAACGCAGGCGAATTGGAAGGAGAAAAAAGATTACACGGATTGCTCAATCAGGAAGGTTGCCGCCGTAAAGCCGTCTGTGCACCATGCTCAAGGTCCGCACCTGCTCTGCGGCGTGATACGAGGAGCGCACCAGCGGGCCGCTCTCCACCCACTGGAACCCGATCTCCAGCCCGTATTCCTTGATCTCCTGGAACTCCTCTAACGTATAGTAGCGCGCGATGGGCAGGTGCTTCTTGCTCGGCTGTAAGTACTGTCCCACGGTCAGGATGTCCACCCCCCAGCTGCGCTGGTCGCGCATGACGGCTTTGACCTCGTCCATCGTCTCGCCCAGCCCGACCATGATGCCGGACTTGGTGAGCACCTCCGGGTCGAGCTGCTTGGCGTTGCTCAGCGTGGCAGCCGCCCACTCGTACCGATCTTGAGGCTGCACCAGTTTAAACAGGCGCGGCACGGTCTCCACGTTGTGGTTGAGGATCTCCGGGCGTGCGTCCATGACGATTTTGAGCGCTTCCAGGCTGCCCTTGAAGTCAGGGATGAGCACTTCGATCGAGCAGCCGGGATGCAGCTGGCGCACCCGGCGGATGACCATGGCGAAGATCGGCGCGCCGCCGTCGACCCGGTCGTCGCGGTTGACGCTTGTGATCACGGCGTGCTTGAGATTCATGGCTCTGACCGCCTGGGCGATCCGCTCCGGCTCGAGCCAATCCAGGGGAGAGGGCCGGCCGCGCTTGATGTCGCAGAAACCGCAGGAGCGGGTGCACACATCGCCCATCATGAGAAAGGTGGCGGTGCCCGCCCCCCAGCACTCTCCCAGGTTGGGGCACATAGCCTCCTCGCAGACGGTGTGCAGCTCCTTGCTGCGCATGAGGGACTGGAGCCACCGATAAGTCTCGCCGGAGGGGGCGCGCACCCGGATCCATTCCGGGCGGCGCAGGGGTTTCGATTCGATCGTGTCGGGATCGATGCGGTCGCGGGTAGGGGTGAAGGTCATCGTCCTTCAATTCTACCTCAGCATCGGCGAAGCAAGGATAAGAAAATCCATACGTTCAGGTTAGCCCTTGCTTCGCCCCTCCACGGATGTTATGGGTTGCATGGATTGACCATTGTAAGGATAATGTGCCAGAAATTACCGAAACGCCGAAACGCCAGGAGAGGCGATGAAAGAACACCCCCTTACTTTATTTTTGAGATAGCTTCTAGAAAAGAGCGCCAATCAGGTTTTTGGTGATCCTGGCTGGAGGGATCGAGTAAATTACGGCGCGTAGACCGCCTGGTCGATGATCTCGGCGATCTTCCCATAATCCGGCAGCAGGACGGACGCTCCGGTTGGCGAGCGGAAGGGGGTAGTCTCAGCTTGGGTCACGGCATACCGGCGGATCCGGGAGGGGTCCCGTTCCACCTGCACGGCCGCCGGCAGAAGCGGGAGGATGTCGATGGAATCCATGTTGGTCTCCACAAAATCGAGGCACGCAGCGTAGAACTGAGGCCACTTGGCGACAGCTTTCAGGCTCATCATTTTCGAAAAGATCGCCAGCAGGACTTCCTGGGCACGGCGCAGGCGGTCAAAATCCGAGGAGGAAGACCGGCTGCGGACGTACCACAGCGCCGTCTCCCCATCCATCTCCACCGGACCCGGCTCGACCTCGCAGTAGCCGTCGTCGTCCGCCAGGTCGAGCGATCGGTCGCACCTGTCCTTGAGGTACCTGGGGACCTCGACCGTGATCCCGTCCAGGCTGTCGACGAGCCCCGTCAGCCCCTGCATGTTCGCCAGCACGTAGAAATCCGGGCGCAGGCCGAAATTGAGCTCGAAGGTCTTCCCAAGCAGGTCGAACCCGCCGCGGGGAAAGGCAGTATTGATGCGGTTGCGCTGCCAGCCGGGGATGTACACGTAGAGGTCCCGGGGGAAGGAGAGGGCCGTGACCGTGCGCCGATGGGTGTCCACCGTCACCAGCATGATCACATCGGTGCGGTAGCCCTTGCCCGGGCGGAAGTCTGAGCCCAGGACCACGATCAGGACCCTGCCTGCGGGTACCGCCCGTGAGGTGACCGTGGGCGTTCGAGTGGGAAGTGGGGCGACCGTCTCTGTGGAGGTGGGTGTAGCGGTTGGGCGACCTGTGGAGATGGGGGTGGGGGTTGGCGAAGCCACGGGAGGAACGACGGTCGGCTCCGGGAACAAGATCCGGCAGGCAAAAGAGAAGAGTACCAGGAAGGGAATAAAGAGCAACCAGGATTTATTATTTATCTGCATGGGTTCCAACTATCGGGGCACTCCCCAGGCTGAAACGCGCGGTGGATCTTTTCATGTTATATTAGACGTATTATCTAACAAAAACGCTCCAGGTCGAAGAAAAGTTACGCCAGGATCTCGACCCTACATTTCTCAATACCTTAACGATGATCACAGAATCCGATTTTCTTGAAGGGTTGCTTACGCTTCCTACCGTCGCGCACGCCCGGCTCTCCCCGGATGGGCGCTGGGTCGCCTTCGTTTGGTTCCGCCGGCACGCCAACGCAGACGTATTTGCCGTCCCCACCGACGGCTCCCGCCCGCCGTTCGCCCTGACGCACACTCCGGATTACACCTGGCTGACCAGCTGGCTGCCCGACTCTTCCGGGGTCATCGTCGAAGAGGATCACGACGGCGACGAGTTTGTCCGCCTCTTCCTGGTCGACCTGGACAATCCGGGGGTAATGCAGCCCCTGACCGAAGACCGCCCACCGTACTTCATCCGCGGCGGCGACCTGAGCCGGGATGGGCGGACTCTCTTCTACGGGGCGAATTACGACTTCGCCTCCCGGCAGGTCCTGGAGGCGACCTGGCTGTACCGGCATGATTTGGGTACAGGTGAAACACGTCCCATCGCCCGGCCTATCAAACCGGTCTACATGGAGGTCAGCCTGAACCTGCCGGGCGCCCACCTGCTCTACTCCCGCAAAGACCGCCATCCGGCGGGGCGGCAGTATCATCTGGTGGACGTGGAGGGGCGCGAGGACCGGGAGATCCTTAACTTCGGCGACGACGTGAAGGTTTCCGCGCAGTGGTTCCCGGACGGTGAGCACATCCTGGTGCTTTCGGAGTCGACGGGGAACGGCAGGCAGGCCTACCAGAGCCTGGGGATCTGCCACTGGCCCAGCGGCAGGCTGCGCTGGCTGATCGACGACCCGGAGCGCTCCCTTGAAGCCGCCGGGGTATCGCCGGATGGGACGATCTTGGTCGACGAGATCCGAAACGCGACCCACCTCCCAACCTATATCCCTCAAACAGACTGGCTCGAACGCAGATTCCCGCTCGTCCCGGGAAACCTGCTCCCGCTCGGCAAGACAGCGGACGGCGCCTGGATCGCCCTGGCGTACTCCTCGACCTCGCCCGTGGAATTGGTCCGGTTCTCCACCGGCAATGCCAGCGAGGATTCTGGTGCGGAGCTCGCATCGTTGACTCGGGTCTGGGAGATCACCCATCTCGCTCCGGGGGACCTGGCCCGAGCCGAGTCGCTCCGCTGGACTTCGACGGACGGCCTGGAGGTCCAGGGCTGGCTCTACCGGGCCTCGCCCAATCCAAAACGGGCAGTGATTTACGTGCACGGCGGACCGACCGCTCACTCGGAAGACCGCCTCAACGCGCAGATCCAGTACCTCGTCTATCGGGGCTTCAACGTGCTCGACGTCAACTACCGGGGGAGCACAGGATTCGGCCTGAGGTTTCGCGAGGCGATCAAAGAAGACGGGTGGGGAAGCCGGGAACAGGCCGACATCACCCGCGGCGCGGACGCGCTGATCCGGGGCGGCCTGGCGGAACCGGGGCGCATCGGAATCACGGGCACCTCCTACGGCGGGTACAGCGCCTGGCACCAGATCACGCACGCGCCGGTGGAGCTGATCGCCGCAGCCGCCCCCATCTGCGGGATGACCGACCTGCGGGTGGATTACGAGACCACTCGCCCGGACCTGCGCCCTTACAGCGAGGAGATGATCGGCGGGCGGCCGGACCAGATCCCCGAGAAGTACGCCGAGCGGTCGCCGATCAACTGGCTCCATCAATTGCGCGGCAAGCTCCTGATCGTCCAGGGATCGCTGGACCCCAACGTGACCCCGGAAAACGTGCGCCAGGTCAGGGAGCGCCTGGACGCGAACCGGAGTCCGTACGAGCTGCTGGTGTTCGAAGACGAGGGGCACGGGGTGGTGAAGCGGGCCAACCAGGAGAAACTTTACCGAGCGCTGGCCGACTTTTTCGACCGGGCGCTCTAAAACAGACATCGCCAGTCTGGCGAATGACTTCTATGTCAGCTCCGGGCGGGGTTATGCCTTCGGCGATAACCAGTCAATTCCTGGACTTTCGGACGTAGATCCGAACGCCCTCGACGCGCAGCACCTCTACGCGCGAGCCAGCCGGGATAGGTTCTTCCCCCTCAGCGAGCTGCGCGGTCCATAACTCTCCGGCGATCTGGACCGAGCCGACTGGAGCGATCTCGCTCCGCACCATCCCGGTCCGCCCGATAAGGGATTCCTGCCCAGTCCGGATGGGGGCTTTCATGGCGCGCACGCCGAAGGTCAGGATGGTAAAGAAGATCGCAGCCGTGGCGACGGATACGCCGATCACCAGGGGAACCGATACGCGCTGGAAGGAGGGCGTGCCAGGAGAATTGAACAGCACCAGCGCGCCGATGACCAGCGAACCAACCCCGGCCGCGGTCAGCGCGCCGTGGGTGGGGGCTTTGATGTCGAGGATGAACAGCACGAAGGCGATCACCAGGAAGACGATCCCAAACCAGTTCACCGGGAGGACCCCCAGTCCGTAAGCCGCCAGCGCCAGGCACACCGCTCCAAGGAACCCCGCGAACCATCCGCCAGGGCTGGAAAGCTCGATCAGGATGGCTTGCACACCGATGGTGATAAACAGGAAGACGATGTTGGGATTGGTCAGGATCCCCAGGAAGATTTCGATGAACGACTGGTTCAAGGGGACGATTACCGCGTGTTCGGTCTCGAGCTTCTGTTCTCCAAGCACCATGGTGACCCGGTGGCCATGCAGCTGGCGCAGCAGGTCCTCCACGTCGGATGCAATGAAATCCACCAGACCAATCTCGAAAGCTTCCTCGGCGGAGACAGCTGCGGCGTTTTCGATGGTCTCTTCAGCAAGCGCGATCGCTTCCGGCGCGCGCGCTGCGGCGAGGGAGCGGACAGTGGCTTTCAGAATGTTTTTCTGCTTCGCCTGGATGGTCTCCGGCAGGTCCTGACCCTGGATATCGACCGGACTGGCTGCCCCGATGGCTGTGCCGGGCGCCATGGCAGCGGCGTGCCCGGCAAGCGTGATCACCGTCCCGGCACTGCCTGCGATCGCCCCTGCCGGCGCCACGTAGACCACGATCGGTATCTCACTGGCGCGCATATCTTGGGCAATGGACTGCATCAGTGTGACTTCGCCACCCGGAGTGTCGAGCTGGAGGAGGATGACTTCTGCCCCCTGCCGCTCGGCCGTGCGGATTCCGCGCAGGATGTATTCCCGCATGGAAGGGGTCAGCGGCCCCTCCACGGTGAGGAGCAGGGCGGTAGGCGATCCATCTCCCTGTGCTCGAGCAACATTCGCAGGGACCAGAAATGTGCAGACCAGCAGGAAATAAATCACCGGGCGGATGTAAAGGCGCATATCACTATTATAAACAGGATTTCATCTGAGAAGTATCACGACGGCCTGTGGATAATCATGATAGAATTTTAACCAAATCAGGGATAATTAGTTTAGAATTCTATACTTACCGGTTGAGTGGAGATTCTTTATGGACATCTTTCAGCGCTATCTGGCATGGTCGGATTCTGGTTCGGGGGCGGCGTTACCTGGCTCATGGCGACCCGGATGCCGGAGCTCCTGGCAACGCTGCCATTTTACGGACTGCACCCATCGGTCGGAGAAGTGCCGACCACCCAGGCTGCCGTGCTGGCGATTTACGCAGAGCGCGATCGGCGCATCAACCAGGACATCCCGGCGATCGAGGAAGCCATGCGCCAGCACAACAAGATCTTCGAGAAAGTCATATACCCGGATACCGACCACGCTTTCCACAACGATACAGGGCGGCGATATAACCCGGAGGCCGCACAGGACGCCTGGAAACGGACACTGGACTGGTTCGGGAAGTACGTTAAGGAGAGCAGTTCCTGATCGGGAGGGATTGAAACATGTCACCGGTTAAAGAAGAACAGACTACACAAATCGAAGAAACGTGGCGAAAGTTCCTGGTGACGGGGGAATACACGCCGGAGCGCCGAATGCGGCATTTTTTTGGGTTCTTGCCGCACGGTCCTCGCTGCAAGATGTGTTACGCCCCGTTCCAGGGAGTTGGCGCGCAGGTCGTCCGGGTGCTGTTTGGGAAACGCCCGGCGAAAATGAACCCGAAGTTTTGCAATGTGTGTGAGGAATTTGCCAGCCGCTACCACGGTGGGCTGGAGGTCGAGATTTCTATGCTCTTTGCGGATGTGCGCGGATCGACAACGCTGGCAGAATCAATGCCCGTTTACGATTTCAGCCGGCTGATCGACCGCTTCTACAGAGCATCAACCGATGTCTTGATACGCAATGACGCCCTGATCGACAAGCTGATCGGCGACGAAGTAACGGGCCTGTTCGTACCCGGTTTCGCCGGAACGGACCACGCCCGGCGGGCAATCGAGGCGGGCATGGAGCTGCTGCGCGTCACGGGTCACGGCAGCCCGGATGGCCCCTGGGTGCCAGTCGGAGTGGGAATCCACACAGGGATCGCATACGTCGGAGCTGTAGGGTCCACGGATGGGGTCACCGATATCACGGCGTTAGGCGACGCGCCCAACGTTGCCGCCCGGCTGGCATCGCTGGCAAACGCAGGGGAGGTCCTGGTGAGCGAAGAGGCCGGCAGAACATCCGGGTTGGTCCTGGAGGGGCTCGAGCTGCGCAGCCTGGGCCTGAAAGGGCGCTCCGGGCCGGTGAATGTCTGGGCAATCCATTCCGGGCAATCCGTGGAATGGATGCATAGATCACCGCCCCATTGATCCCGGGCAGGCACCAGTCTCTCAGCATCTTATGTTGCGCCGGTGACAGGGGGACTGGAGATAAGGCACGCTGGAGCGTTTCAAAAGATCGCCAGGTAAATTGTGCGGATGCTCAGGAGGATGATCAGCAAGCCGACCAGGACCATGAGCGCTTTGACGGGGAGCCTGCGCGCCATCACCGCGGCCAGCGGCGCCGCGATCACGCCTCCAATCAACAGCCCCAGGATGATCTGCCAGTAGGAGAAGAAGCTCAGAGTCAGGACGAAGGTCACCGATTCAGCGAAGGTGACGAAGAACTCTGAGAAATTGACGCTGCCGATGGTGAAGCGCGGGTTGTTGCCGCGGGCGACCATCGTGGTCGTCACCAGTGGACCCCACCCGCCGCCGCCGATTGAGTCGAAGAAGCCTCCGGCGAGGCCGAGCAGGCTGACCTGCAGCCCGTGCTCTCTTGGATTGCTTGTCCTCTTGAATGCCTTGATCAGGATCACGAATCCCATGATCAAGAGGTATGCCGAGATAAAGGGTTTGATCGCATTGCCATCGATCGAGGTCAGCAGGTATGCCCCGAGCACACCGCCGATCACACCCGGGATAAGCAGCCGCCGGACCAGCTTCCAATCGATGTTTCCCAGCCGCCAGTGTGAGAACCCCGAGACGCCTGTTGTGATCACCTCTGCCATGTGGACGCTCGCGCTGGCCGCAGCGGGGGGGATTCCCAGGCTGAGCAGGAAGGTGTTCGAACTGACGCCGTAAGCCATGCCCATCGCACCGTCGATGATCTGTGCGAGAAAGCCCACTGCGATGTAGAGTAAGAGCGGATAGTCCATGTCTGGCTCCTTCGTTATGATGATTTGATCGGTCTCGCCCTGTTCACACCGACAAGTAATATATATAGTCTATAATAATAGTGGACTTTAGAACAAAAAAAATAAGATCAGTTCTATTGCCCTGGCTCCCCTTTTCAGTTCTGCGCCGATCTGGCGGCTGTGACCCGGGCGCTGACGTCTGCCAGGGTCGTGTTATCAAGCATATCGGCGATAGCGTTGCGGACATCGAGCATTACCAGCCGCAGCCCGCAGGTTTTTTCATCCGGGCACCCGCACGGCTCATACGCCATCTGGCTGACGCAGCGGATGGGGGCGAGCGGCCCGTCGAGGACGCGGACGATGTGCCCGAGCGTGATCTCCTGCGGCGGTCGAGCCAGGTAATAGCCTCCGCCAACGCCCATCCGGCTGTGCAGCAGGCCGGCGTTCTTGAGGGTCAGCAGGATCTGTTCCAGGAATTTGGCGGGGATCTTCTGGCGTTCGGCGATCTCCTTGATCTGCACCATGGCCTGGCCGGGGTCGCGGCCGTTTGCAGCTTCCGCCAGGTCGATCATCGCTCTCAATCCGTATTCCCCGCGCTTGGACAGTCTCATCGTTAAGTAAGTCTATTAGATTACTCGATCTTAGCAAATCGAGGATAGCATTAACCCCTTTTACTGTCAAGGAGGCCGTTCAGGCGCGTGTGAGGATTTCTTCTACGCTCTCTCGGTCTGTCCTCTGCCGGGAGAGACAAGCCAGATGTCCAGACGCGGTAGCCTTCATTGAATAGTTGGGCTTGAATCAACCTGGGATCTTCTCCAGGACGTTGTCCAGGTAAGCCGCGCGCAGGTCTGGATCCCGGAACAGGCTGACGATCTCTTCCACCACGGACCGGGAAGCATTGCCCTTGGCGGCGGCAGCTTCGTGTTGCCCGGATGCCTTCAGCAATCCGGCTGCTTCAGTGCGCGCCTGCCAAACGATAGGGCGCATGTTCAACGAGAGGGCTTCGGCTTCAGCGGCTTCGAAATGTTGGAGGCTCTTCTCGACATCGCCGAGGGCGCGGTGCACTTTCCCGGCGGTCAGAGAGATGAGCGGCATGACGTGCTTCATTTTACGCTCGTCTGCGTACAGAATCGCTTCGTCTATAAAGCGCCTGGCTTCCAGAGAGTCGCCTTTTTTCAGCGCCAGCAGCGCAGCGCCGGCGAGCAGGCGGGGGCGCTCCATCAATGAGAACATGGTCGGATAATTCAGTCCTTTCTGGATGGAGTCTTCAGCGATCTCGAAATCTCCCAATGTCATGGCGCAGAATCCCAGGTCGGCCCAGGCGATACCGCCGGCGATCGCGCCGACAGGCGACTCGAGCAACCGGAGGGCATGGCGGTGGACCTCCGAGACTTTATCCGAGAATTTTGGGCTGATATCCAGGTAGATCGAGCCCAGGATGCTGAGCGGCACGACGACCTGGAAGGGGGTGAATCCCTCGAGCGGAAGCGCAGCCTCTACCGAGCGTTTTCCGTAGTCCAGTGCCCGCTCATAATCCCCTTCCATGCGGGAGATTTCAGCGAGCAGCCAGCTCCCATCGACCAGTGGGAACAACGCGCCGATCTGAGTGGCGATCTCCACACCGGTTATCAGCGCCTGGCGGGCAGCATTAAAATCCCCGTTCCTGATAAGGGCAAACGGGATCGCGCTGGTGAGCAGCGTTGCTTCGTGCTCCTGGTCGCCCGCGGAGCGGGCGACTTCCAGCCCGAGCAACCCTTTTTCCAGGGCTTCGTCATAGCGCGTCATGTATACCAGGCTGGTCGCAACGTGTTCGAGACCCGTGACGACGTGCTCCTGATTTCCCGCCTCTTCGCCGATCTGTACGACCTCGGACATATACCTGACTACGTTCTCGAAATCGGCCTGGGCAGTGCACATCTGGCAGCGAACGAGGGCCAGCTCTGGAAACGAGGAATTTTCAGCATGTTTCCGAATTAATTCCTCGGATCGGATCAGGACCTGCTCGGCTTCCTGAAAGCGTCCCAGGAACAGGGCGAAGAGAGAGCCCAGCTTATTGAGAGCAGAGACCTGCATTGGGATGTCACCATACGATTCAGCCAGGGCGAGCATGGTCTCGTAGGTCTGTCTGGCTTCCGGGTACCGGTTTGTGAAGGTCAGGGCATTTCCCAGCCCTTCATATGCCCGTCTCACCGGCTCAAGGCTCTCAGCGGATGACCGGAGTTCGACCGCCCTGTTGAAGTGTTCGATCGCTTCCGCTATGGCGTAAGCCCGGGCAGCCTGTTCACCGGCGGCTACCAGGTACGGCAGCGCCAGCCCAGGCTGGCGGGCTTCTAGGAAATGCCGGGCGATCTCCGCCGCCTGGTCTGGCTGGCGCGCAATCAATGATTCGGCCGCCCGGTGATGAAGTTCCCGGCGGTTGCTGAGCAGGATCGAACCGTAAGCCGCTTCCTGGGTCAGGACATGCTTGAAGGCGTATGTCCGCTGCGGAAGCCGGCTGCGTTCTACCAGCAGCTCCCGCCGCTGCAGCTCCGGGAGCGCCCGTTCGACAGCTTCTGGTTCTCCGGTCAGATCCGCCAGCACTGCAGGTGAAAATTCGCGGCCGAGCACTGAGGCTGCCTGGAGGATACGGCGATTCCTTTCCTCCAGCCGGTCAAGGCGGGCGGTGATGACGCCTACCAGGGTATCCGGGATTGTGATGCGCGCAATCTCCTGGGTAGCCCGCCAGTGACCATCCTGCCTGACAACCAGCTCCCGGTCAAGCAAGGACCGGATGATCTCTTCCACGAAGAAGGGGTTCCCTTCGGACTTTACCAGGATCAATCCCCGGACCTTATCCGGAAGGTCCTCGATCTCCAGCAGGCTGGCGATGAGCTGTCTTGACTGGTCTTGATCCAGGACTTCCAGCTCTATCGCCTGGTAGCGGTGAGGATAATCCCGTCCGGCTGTCTCATGAAAGCTCCAGGCAGGTTCCTGGCGTCGCGGGCGGAAGGCAGCGATCATCAGCAGGGCTGCCTGATCGATCAGCGGCAGCAAGGACAGGAGCAGATCGAGCGAGGTCGGGTCGCACCAGTGGAGGTCGTCGAGCACAAGCAGCAGCGGCTGGCTGGCGGCGATCCGTTTGACCAGCTCTGCAACATGGGCGAATACCTGGCCGCGCAGCATGGGAGGCAGGAGGTATTTGATCCGCTCCGCAGCTTCCCCGCCCACCGGCAGGCCCAGCATGGCGGCAAAGAAGGGAGCGATCTCCGCGCTGCGACCGGGGAAGTAGTTTTCGAGCTCGTCCTGGATGTGGGCCAGCTTTTCCTTTTCGTCCTGCCCGGGCTGCAGACCAAAGAACTGGTTGAAGATATTGATGAACGGGGCGTAGGGCGTGGCGTTCTCATAAGAGAGCGATCGACCTTCCAGCCAGCGGACGTTGATTCCGGGATCCGTGGCGACCGCATGGCGGAGTTCCGTCACCAGGCGCGATTTCCCCAGCCCGGCCTCGCCGATGAGCGAGACGATGTTCCCCGATCCCTCTTGCAGCGATCTGACCTTCGAGAGCAGGGACGCGAGGTGCTGATCGCGCCCGATGAGCGGGGCCTGCAGCCCTTCGATCCCGCGCAGCCTGCCCGGCTCAGCCCGGGGTGCGATCACACGGTACGCTCGCACAGGCTTGTCTCTCCCTTTCACTTCAACCTCCGAGATGGTCTCGAACTCGAACAGGGGGGAGATCAGCCTGTAGGTTGGTTCCGCGATCTGGACTGCTCCCGGCTGGGCAGTCTGCTCCATGCGCGCCGCCAGGTTAATGGCGTCACCCAGGGCGGTGTACTCCAGCCGGAGGTCAGAGCCGACCGCCCCGACCACCACCAGCCCGGTGTTGATACCCACGCGGACCTCAAAATTGAACCCCCAACGGTCTTTGATTTCTTCACTGTAGCTCTTGACCGCTTTAATGATCTCCAATCCCGCGAGAATAGCCCGCTGCGGATCGTCTTCGTGGGCGGTTGGGGCGCCGAAAAAGGCCAGCAAGCCGTCGCCCATCAGGCGGGCCACCGTGCCTTCGAAGGCGTATACCGGGCGGATCATGTGTTCGAAGGCGCCGTTCATGATTTCCGTCCATTCCTCCGGATCGAGGTTGGCAGCAGCAGACGTGGACCCCTTGACATCGCAGAACAGGATCGTCACCACTCGCCGCTCACCCTCCACCATGCCGGCGCTCCGGGCGATTTCCAGCCTGGCGAGCAGCTCTTTGGGGATGTACCTCTGCAGCAGGTCGGTGTAGCCGGGGGCAGCCTGCGGGGGTGAACCCGCCGGCGGTTTGCTTTCCGCCTCCTGCCCGGATCGGACCGGCTGCCCGCAGTTGAAGCAGAACCGCGCCCCAGCTGGGAGGCTGGTCCCGCAGCTGGTGCAGGAGATCGAAAGGGTTGTGCCGCAGTTGATGCAGAACCGCGCAGCCTCTGGATTAATCATCTGGCAGTTTGGACAGTTCATCGCTTTCCCTTACCCGGAACAATTTTTGGACTTAGTTTATCAGATTTACGTATCCGGGGAGGGATCGATTCTGTTTAAAGAGAAAAATCCCAACCTCAAGGTCGGGATTTTTCCAAAGAACATTACCGTTTGCGAACTCCCTGCTACTTGGTCTTCTTGCCCTTCTTGCCTTTGTTGCCTTTCTTGCCTTTGTCTTTGTTCGCCATGGGAACCTCCTGGATGAACGTATGCCCGTCAGCCGTCGCATTCCCCCGTCGGGAAGATTGTAACACACTTCTACTTGCCATCCTCGAGCGTAGAGTTTATACTACCAGGACTTATTGCCAGCAGAGATCTGTCCCCTGTAGAGGTGCCCCGATGACCCTGTTAAAAGCTCCCCAGGCCCTGGTCTACCGGCTATGGGAAGATATCCGGCAAGACACTTCTGAATTGCTCACCCTGTTCGCGCCGCAACACCCGCCAAAGCCGGGTCTCTATACATACCGCATCGAGAAGGAAGGTTCCAGATTCCGCATCCACCTGCGGATTGAAGGCGACGGCGCGGGAGTCTTGTTCGTAGACGTCACCGACGTGATCCACCTCAACCCGACAGCCGCCTGGATGGCGAAGTTCGCGCTGGACGGCGTTCCCCGCGCCGAGGCGCGGGGGAGCCTGCTGGCTTACTACCCCGACGCGTCGAGAAGCCAGCTCGATCGCCAGCTGGAGCAGATTTACGGGATGGTGGAGCGGTGCGCCAACCCGGGGTCGGGCTGCCCGACCTGCAACGTGGAAAGCCTCAGTCAGGTGCCGATGTTCAGTACGCGGGTGCACGCCCCGTACAAGGTGGACCTTGCCCTCACGTATGGCTGCAATAACGAGTGCCCGCACTGTTACAACGAGCCGGACCGCCTCAGCATGCCTTCCCTGCCGGCCGAGTCGTGGAAGCAGATCTTCGAAAAGCTGGCAGCGATTGGAGTCCCGCACTTCATCTTCACGGGCGGTGAAGCGACCCTCCATCCAGACCTCCCCGAGCTGGTCGCCTGTGCCGACAGTCTCGGCCCGATCGTTGGCCTGAACACAAATGGGAGGCGCATCCAAAATCGCCCGTACATGGAGGCGCTGGCGCAGGCCGGCCTCAACCACGTCCAGGTGACCCTTGGGTCCCACATCCCTGAAGTCCACGACGCCATGATGGGCGCTGTCTCCTTTCACCAGACCGTGCGCGGCATCGAGAACGCGCTGGAGAGCGGGGTGCACACCATCACCAACACCACCCTCATGCGGTGCAACATGGACCATGCCGAGGAGATCGTGGAATTCCTTTACGACCTGGGCGTGCGCACTTTTGCCATGAACGGGATGATCTACTCGGGGGGAGGCTTTGCCCATCCCAACGCCATCCCAGAAGAAGAAATGCCGCCGCTGCTGGTGCGCGTCCGCGATCGGGCTGCCGAGCTGGGAATGCGCTTCCTGTGGTACACGCCAACGGAGTACTGCCGGATGTCGCCCGTCGAGCTGGAGATCGGCGCAAAGCGCTGCAACGCGGGGGAGTACTCCATGTGCGTGGAGCCCAATGGCGACGTGCTTCCCTGCCAGTCTTATTACGTCACAGCCGGGAATCTGCTCCGCGACCCCTGGGAAAAAATCTGGAACGGGGAGCTGTTCCGGAGCTTCCGCGACCGGGAGCTGGACCCGCGCTGGGCGGGCTTGCCAGAGAAATGCTGGGATTGCCCCGACCTGCCGCTGTGCGGCGGCGGCTGCCGCATCGAGCGTGAAGCCCGCGAGGGGCACCGCGTCGCAGAGGGCGCGGGCGGGGGCTGTTCGGGCTGCAGCGGCGCCTGCGGGACCGCCCATCACATCAACCCGGTCCACACCGCCGGGTTCATCCCGACAGAGAGTATGGTGCGGGCGGGCCGCAGAGCCACAGGAAATATGAGCGGGTTGATCTCGCTCGAGATGCTCGACCCGACCACCAATGGATGATCTGCCTCTGCAAGCCCGCTTCGTGGCAGGCTTTCTATTTGCTCTCGCTTTCGGGTGGGTCTACTTCCGTTTGAGCCGGGGTGCAGGAAAAGCGCTGTTCGTCCTGCTGCTGGTCGTGCTGAGCCTCGCCTTCTGGCTCAGCCCGCTGGCAAACCTGCTGGCCTTCCTTGCTCTGCCAGCCTTATTCGCCTGGGATCTTCGTCGCCGGAGGGAAAGACACCCGGCCTTCCAGCCTGCCCGGGCGATCACAGAAGGCGGCGGGGTCAAGCGCGGGCTGACCGCTCCCGAGGCCGCCGTGCTGCAGGAGATGCCGGACCACGTCGTACTGGCTGCCGTCCTGATCGGCCTCTTCAAGAAAGGCGCCATCCGGCTGGTTGAGGATCCGGCTGCCCGGCTGGAGGTGGCGCCGAACTATCGCGCCCGCCAGGTCGCTCCCGATGCCGTGCAAAGGGCTGCGCACCGGCGCGCTGTTGCACAGCGGCACAGCGCCGTCCTCCATCCTTACGAAGAGCCTTTCCTGGAGCTGCTCGAAGAGAATGCCGATCGAGAATTGAAATCGCTGAATTTTACGGTCCCTCTGCGAGCCCTCCAGCGGGAGACTTCTCGTCGGGTCGGCGGCTATGACCTGGAGGCCACGCGAACCTACTACCGCAAGCATTTGGGGCGGGCGCGGCACGATGCTGCCCGGGCAAATGGAAACCCCGAGGGGGACAGGCTACTCGCTCATCATCTCGAGTGGCTGATCCTGGACGAGGCGTTCGCAGAACTCTATCGTGACTATCGCCCGAGCTGGCTTCTCTCGGGGGATTCTCGGCGAGACCTGGTGGAGTGGGCCGCCTGGCTCGAGCGGGAGCTTGCTTCGTCGGACATGGCGGGGAGGCCGCACCAGCCCGGAAATGGGGGATTGGTCAGTTTGAAGCAGCAGTGAATCCCTGAAAGTCAGGGGAGCGAATCCCAGATCTGGTTCCAGGGGTCGCGCAACATATTCCCCAGCACTTGGCTTGCGCCCTGCGCAGGCAGGACGTCCCCATCCGGCTCGACGTAAAGCCAGGCCCGCCCGGCTCCAGAAGCGACAGTCTCGTCTGGCCCCTCCAGGCTCCTCGGGTCCAGTCCGGTGGACGGCACCGCCAGGTCCCAGTTTAAAGGGAGGCCGGCAGCAGCTGCCCGATCGCGGGCAGAGACCAGTTCCCGCGCCAGGGATGGGTGGCTGGCGGTCAGAGAGACGGCGTGAACACCGGTCTCTGCCAGTCGATCCAGCCATACCGGTATTTCGGCAACATTTTCCAGGGTTAGGGTCAGGTGGGCAACGGTGTGCAGCCGGGCTTCCAGGACCTCCGCCCAGTAGATAATCCCGACCAACACATCCCAATCGCGGGCCGATGGCGTGCGTGACCTGTCGTGCGATCCAAGCACCACGGTCACGTGGTCCAGACCGGCCTGGAGCAGCTCGTCCAGGTAAGCCGATTCGGCCAAGCGAGCGCCATCGCTGACCAGGCCGGTGACCATGCCCAGGTGTTCTGCGTGCGCCAGCAGAGTCGGCAGGTCTGGACGGATGGTAGGCTCACCCCCGGTGAAGACCACGTGGGGGATGCCTACCCCCCAGGCTTTGTCCAGTACCTTCTGCCACTCCCCCGTCGCCAGCTCTCCTCCTGCGGGTTCCGCCGGGACTGCAAATGCGTCGATGGACATACGGTACGTCAGCGCACAGTCCAGGCGGTACGGCGCGGAGAGCGGGCCGCTGTATGGCGTCTGGCGCTCGAGCTCCTGGACGCTGACCGGCGCTCGTTCCGGGTCCAGGTAGAGCGTTTCTACTCGGTCGACGAACTCCGCGTAATCTCGGGCAGCCTGCTCTCGGGTCACCCGGTAGCGGCTGGCGATTAGGCTGGCGACTTCCTCTGCTCGAGTGCCCTGCACGAGGTGATAGGCGTACTCAGCCGCGGTCGGGTTCAGGTGCAGGATGGTGGCAGCGTTGATCAGCAGCACGCCGCGTCCATCCGCTTCCAGGCGCAGGTGCAGCCGGTAGGGAAGCGGGGAATCGGGCGGCGTCTTGCGGGCGTACAGGCCTGGGGGCAGGGGTTCGACCCGGACCAGGATCCTCCGGATGGCTCTACGCAGGGCGGTCATGTCCTTCGAATTGTACCAAAGGAAATTTCTGCCGCAGCATATAAGAAGAAGACCGGGCATGGCTCGCCGAATGTGCCCAGGATTGGAGCGAAGCAGAACAGCGCAAAGCCCACCGGAAGTGGGCTGATCTTAATGCCGAAGCGAAGCGGCTGTCCGCGGAAGGTCAGGACCCCGGACCGCCGTCTTTTCGTGAACAGAACAGCGCGCTGAGTTCATAAAAAATGTGAGCGTACCCCCTCACGCTCACATTGGGAACTGCAATGATAATTCGTCGAGATAACCTGGACTGCTGTCTGCTGCTTGGTAACCGTCTGGAACTTGAACCTTATAGCCTGCTGACGGAGGAACGTTTTTCGGCGTAATTGCGGAACCTGTGCAACTATACATCACATTGGAAATCGAGTGAATAGGCAAAGCGCTGAACCTTATAGATATTTGTACTGATCCCTCGACTTTTCCTTGTGTTTGGATTAAAACTCTGCTAAGATAGTTCCAGGTTCTCGATCAAACGGCGGGCTATGGATGGTTGCATATGCACAAAATCCGGGTTGCGATACTTGACGATCACCAGGCTATCATCGACGGCTATGTTTATCGGCTGAGCCAGACCTCCGACATCGAAGTGGTGGTAACCGCAACTTATGCCGAAGAGTTCGAAGAATTGCTTACCCGTCAGAAACCGGATGTGCTCCTCCTTGACGTTTTCGTTCCAGTCTCGCCCAAAAACCAGAATTATTATCCTATCCTGCAGGCCATTCCAAAATGGCTCCAGTCTCACCGACAGCTGTCGATCCTGGTCATCTCGGCTCACAACCTGCGTGCGCTTGTGAGAGCGGTCATCGAGGCGGGCGCGAACGGTTATATCCTCAAGGAAGATCAGACTGCCTTCCAGGAACTGGGAAGCATCATTCGTTCGGTCGCCCCGGGGGGGAATTTACTTCAGCAAGAAGGCCTACCAGCACATGCTGGCGCTCACCTCCGAGGACTCGCCGCTGACTGCCCGCCAGCTGCAGGCCCTGTCCCTGTGTGCTGCTTATCCAGATGCGACCACCGGCGAACTAGCTGACATGCTTGGGGTGGCGCATTCCACACTGCGGAACCTGCTCTCTGAAGCATACCTGCGCCTCGATGTGCGCAACCGTACCGCCGCCATCGAGCAGGCCAGGAAAATGGGCCTGATCGCCGTTCACGAACCCACCCCTGGTTCGTTCTAAGCTCCTGATAGATCCTCGAAGAAACCCAGTTGAATTTGCAGTCCGGTGGATGCGAACAATTCTTCCACCGGTTTGCGTATGCCGTCCAGCAGGCCTTCGAGTTCTTCTTCGTGGGGCACCGGAATCGCCTCCAAGATCTCCTTCGCCGCCCTGTGCCGGCGGAGCAGCTGATCGATGCAATAGCTGACCGCTCCACAACGGATCAAGATCTTCTGAGCCTCTACAAGAGATTCTGGATTGGTGATGATCTTCCGCAATTCGAGAAACCGTTGCCTGGATGGATGATCAACGACTTCTGCGTACAGGATGGGCAGGGTACCACGACCTGGCAGCCAATCGGGGCTCGCTGGAACTGCCATCGTGTCGTTCAAATCATCCTGGATCTGGATCATCTCCCCATACAGGTCGCCGAATCGCTCGATCTGTAATGCAATTGCCATAGATGCGCCTCCCGCCAGGGCTCCGATATACAAAGCGGAGCCAAAGAAAGGAGAGCTTTTCGTGCGGACGATACGCCAATAACTATCCTCGTCAGTTATACCTTCGACGTCCAACTTTTGACCATACGCTGTAATCAACACCATCCGAATGAGATTGCAGATCGAACCGAATTTAATATCAGGTTCAGTTCCGCTGAGGGTGATCGCGTCAAGGCCGGCTGCCAGAAATGCGCAGGCGAAGTTCGCAGCTGCCGGAGCGCCTACCTGGTGATGAACGCCTCGCGGATCGCTGTCCAGCATATCATCGATCAGGATGATGCTGAGCTGCAAGCAGGCGATCGAAGCCGCCTCTGGGATCGCCTGTTCGTCGCGCCCTCCGACAGCCCTGCACGCCAGGATCGGCAGCTGCCAGGCGCGCGGTTTTCTGCTGCTCGCTTTTACGAGCAGGTTTTTCATCTCGGGCCACCCCTGGATTATCGGTAAACCTGTCAGACAATCGAGAACCAAAGCGTAAGTATCCATTTTCTATTCCGACAATTATGGCCGGGATCTCCCGGCCATGTGATACATTCTGAGTTTGCTCGCAGGACCTGGTGTCCGAAGTCCCAAACAGCTTTTGCGTCGAATCAACGCCAGATGTCCCAGGCGAGCTCGCTTTTGAAAGACCTGACCGTGGAGAGGTTGATCCGCGTCAATCGAGCCAGGATCCGAAAGTAATCGCTCCCCCTCACAGGTGCTGAGAATAGAGCGGCGTGAAATGCTTGCATTCCGAACATGGTTGAACCTCCTTTCCTTTTGCCTGCCGATATGAAGATCGAATTTTCTTTTTTCCTCGATCAGAATTTATAATTGTTTCACCTCCTCTGTCCGCAATAAATTTTTCCATTGACAGGACAACCATGACCAACCGACCCTCGACTCATCCGCTGTTCAGTTTCGTGCTGCCGATAGTGGTGTTCCTTATATTGACACTTTACAGCTACGCGAAAGTCTTCGTTATCCCGTACCTCGGGTTCGACATCAACCCATCGGACTGGACGGTGATCGGGGTGTGGACGGAGAACCAGGCCGGCCAGGCGCTACAAATTGGCGATCGCATCCTCCAGATTGGCAATGTCGATTTGGAGACTTACAGGAGAGACGTCCGCCAGCCCCTGATTAAAGGGGGCAGGCCGGGGGATGTCATCACCCTGCGCGTCCAGCGCGGGGATCAGGATCACACGATCCCTTGGGAGCTTCCGGCTGCAAGCACAAACGAACTTCTCGACCGGCTGAACACGATCTGGCTGCCCTACATTTTCTGGATCGCGGGCACCGGGACGATATTCTTCGTACGACCCAAAGACCCGCGCTGGCGATTACTCACGGCAGCCTACTACCTGACGGCTTTGTGGCTCATGGCCGGGCTGCTCTCGGCCTGGGCGACGTGGGAGAGCTCGATCCTGCTGCGGGTGCTGCTCTGGTTCTGTGTGCCTGTCTACCTCCACCTGCATTGGGTGTTCCCCCGGCCGCTTGGACGCCTCCCCGGGCCGTTGATCTGGGGGGCTTACCTGAGTGCGGCGGGGTTGGCTGCACTCGAGTGGTTCCAGATCGTCCTGCCATCGACATTTTATGTGGGTTTTATCCTTGCGATCGGGGGCAGCATCCTGCTTTTGTGCATCCACGCCTTTCTCCAACCTAACCAACGCCGGGACCTCAAAATGCTGGGAGCGGTCTGGCTGTTCATCGTCCTGCCGACGATCATGGTCGGTACGTTTGCCGCCGATCGGATGGGAGTCCCATTGTGGTCCGGATGGGGGGCTTTATTGAGCCTGCCGGCAATCCCGGGGGCTTACTTCTATGTGATCTACCGGCGGCAGATGGGTGGACTGGAGTTACGGGCGAACCGCGTCATCTCGCTTTACATCTTCCTGGCGCTCCTGTTTGTGATCGCAGTGCCTGTCGCCTACACGGTCAACACGTTCATCGAAGCGCCGGGGACTCGCACCTCCCTTGGAGTGGCTGCAGCTCTGCTGGGCGGATTGGGGATCGTGCTTTTCTACCCGAACTTCGAACGCCTGATCGAGCGCCGGCTTCTGGGCATCCCGCTCCCTCCAACCTATCTCCTTGAAACTTACGCCGCCAGGATCACGACCAGCCTGGATACAGCCAGCCTCAGCAGCCTGCTTCGAGACGAAGTGCTGCCAAGTCTTTTAATCCAACAGTCTGCCCTGCTTCGAATCAATGAGGATGGATCCATCTTCCCCATTTACAGAGAGGGTATCGCAGCGGAGGGACTTCCAGGCGCAGGCGAAATTCCCGGGCTGATCGAGCGGTCCGGGCAGTTCCTGTTCCCGATCGACGATGGGGGGAGTATACCCAGTGCGTGGATCAGGGCCGTACTGCCGCTCGAGGTTGGCGGGAAACTGGTCTGTGTGTGGCTGCTCGGGAGGAAAGACCCCGACGATTTTTACAGCCAATCGGAGATCGCCGTGTTGAAAGCCATCGCAAACCAGACTGCGATCGCCCTGGTCAACATCTCTCACGCCGAACGGCTCCGGGCGCTGTATCAGACCAATATCGAGCGGCAGGAACAGGAGCGGGCCAGGCTGGCGCGCGGGCTGCACGACGACGTTCTCAACCGGCTCCATGCGCTGATGATAAGTCTGGACAACCAGGACAGTTCTCCTAAATACCGGGAGCATTTCGACCTGATCACCGATTACCTGCGCGAGGTGATCAGCGACCTTCGCCCTGCAATGTTGACTTACGGATTGAGACTGGCCCTGGAAGAGTACACCGACCATCTCGCCAGCCGGGCACCTGATGGGATGGAAATTGTGCTGAATATCTCCGCAGAGGATGTGCGCTACGACCCGAAGGTCGAAGAACACCTGTTCCGCATCGTCCAGCAGGCTTGCGAGAACGCCCTGCGGCATGCCAACGCCCGGTCCATCCAGATCTTTGGGACACTGGAACCAGGAGGGCTGTCGCTGTCTGTGGAAGATGACGGCAAGGGCTTCCAGGACATTGGAAGGCTGGATTTGAACGAGCTGCTCCGCCAGGAGCATTACGGCCTGGTGGGGATGTACGAGCGGGCTGCCCTGATCGATGCGGCGCTGGAGATCGAGTCAGCGCCTGGAGACGGAACAAAAGTCCGGATCGCCTGGAAAGGAGCGGCGAATCTTCAATGATATGCCAACGAAACTGGCTGGCGCGTCCGGCGCATGTGCTCGACAGATCTCGTCCATTCCGTGCCTGCAATTTGCTCAATTGTTAAGGTACTGATTTTCGTGAGGTGAGATCAAGGATATGGTTCGTCCAGTACTTGTGATTCGATCCCGGACTTGAAAGAAGAAGTGCTTTGATCTCAGGGAGTCATGTGCAAGAATAATTTACTGGAAAACGGAACTCTGTGTGTTTAAAAACGTGTTGATTCTTTATTTTGAAACATGAGCTGGCTCGACGCAATCTCGCTGGCCCTGATTCATCGTGAAACTTACGTCGCCATCCTCGAGAGCTGGGTCCCCCATGGGGAAAAGGGGGAATTCGCCCGCCGTGTCGGGATCACACAGGAGTATTTGAGCTACTTGTGTGCGCTGGATCACCCGGTTCGAGGTAAATATCCAACCAAGCGCCTGCCCTCGCCAGAACTGGCCAGGAAAATCGCCGAGGTCATCCCTGCCCCAAAGGAGGTCAAACAAAGCCTCCTGGAGAATATGGAATTGGCGCACGTCAATGCGGCCAGGGCACACTATGCCACACAGCAATTTCTGGAAGACCGCCGGGGCGCGGAATTATTATCTGATCTCGAACGGTTTCACCGGTCCGCGACGTTTGGGACCGATCGGGCGCAGGTCCGCCGCGCGTATCGTGCGGTGCGTGACGGGGCTGCGGCGCTGATCCCCTGCCTCCCTCCTGAAAGCTATCCAGCTTCATTCGCACAGGCCTGCCTGTACCTGCACGATGCACAGTGCGTGCTCGATCGCGCGGATGACGCTCTGCGGTATGCAAAACTCGCCCGGCTGGTGCTGGAAGCTCCCGGCAGGTTCGAACCAGGATTCAACAGGGAACAGTTCGAACACCTGGAGATAAACGCCGTGCGCGGGGAGGGAGTGGCTCTTCACAATTTGGGACTGGACCATAAAGCGCAGGATTATTACACGCTTGCCCGCGCATCGCCTGCCTACCACAACGCATGGAATTTCTGGGGACCCATTGTGGGAAGGGACATGCTCAACGCGCTGGTCCAGATCCCCCGGTTTGGGTACCGGGAAGCGCAGAGGCTGGCGCACGACAGCTTTGACCTCTGTGAGCGGAACAACGACGAATTCACCTTGTTCCTCGTCCGCGAATCCTGGCTCAGGTGTCTGATCCAGCGCGGTAAATGGAGGCGTGCCCAGCAGGTCTATTTCGAAGAACTCGAGCGAATTCCAAAGCTGCCCTATGTCGGCTCGCTCCACCTGGCCCTATTCCACAAGACCGGAGCGGACCTGGCCTGGCGGTTGAAGGACGTGAAAACCCGGACCGAACGCGCGGGGGAAGCGATCGCGCTCATGCACCAGGCCGGTCTGCGCCACCAGTTCCGTTTGCTCGAGCAGCAATATGGCCTGGCGCTCAGGCCTGTTCTCGAGGCGCTGAATCTTACTTTCCCAACGACGTGAGACAATTCACGAGCGTCGCCAGCACATCAGCGCTCATCCGGCCCACGAAGGACGGCATGATCGGCTCGAAACCGGCGACGGTCTTTTGCTTCGGGAAATCGGGACTTTTGGCGCTTGCGCGATAAAAATTCTTTCTGTATGCTAAATCCTGTATCAGAATGGAGATTTATGTTATGTCGGCTTATGCATGATAGGCTTGAGGAGCAACTATGGAGGACCCCTACCGGCTATTGGCGAGGCGGCTGGACGAGCTGCCGAACGGGTTTCCACCGACCGAGGACGGCGTCGAGCTGCGGCTGCTCGGGAAGCTCTTCTCCCCCGAGGAGGCGAGGCTGGCTGCGGGGCTGCGCCTGACGCTCGAGACAGCGGAGCAGATCGCCGCGCGGCTCGGGATCGAAGACCTCGATTTGGCCGAATGCTTGAAATCCATGGCGCGCCGGGGACTGATCGCAGCCGGCAAGACCGAAGGAGTCCTGGGATATAAATAATTGCCCTTCGTCGTGGGGATCTACGAGATGCAGGTCGGGAGGATCGACCAGGAGCTGGCTCGGCTGTTCGAGGACTACTATGTCCAGGCTTTCGGGAAGGTCTTGGCGGTCCAGCCGGCAGTGCACCGGGTCATCCCGGTGGGGGAAAGCATCCGGGCAGGCTTGGAGATCCATCCTTACGAGAGCGCAGCCGGGATCGTCGGGGGCGCCGCCGCCTGGGGCGTGCTGGACTGCATCTGCCGGAAACAGAAGGCGTTGATCGGCGAACCCTGCGGGCATCCGGTCGATGTGTGCATGGCGCTGAGCGACAGGCCGGAAGCTTTCGAACACAGCCCGGTGGTAAAGGCCCTGACCCATGATGAAGCACTGGCAGTCCTGGAGCGGGCTGCCCGGGCAGGACTGGTGCACTCGGTGAGCAACAGCCGGAGCGGGGTGTCGTACATCTGCAACTGCTGCACCTGCTCCTGCGGCATCCTGCGCGGGATCGCCGCTCTCGGCGTCGCGAACGCGGTTGCGCGTTCCGCCTTCGTCAACACGGTGGACGAATCGCGGTGCATTGGCTGCGAAGACTGCCTTACGGCCTGCCAGTTCGGGGCGCTCTCGATGGGGGAGTTCACGGCGGCGGTCGAGCGGGCACGCTGCGTGGGGTGCGGTGTTTGCGTCGTCGCTTGCCCGGAGGGCGCGCTGGTCCTGGAGCGGCGCCCGGAGAATGAGCTGAATCCGGTCCCGTCCGACGAATGGGACTGGATGCGCCAGCGGGCAGCTGAGCGCGCCATCGACATCGCGAGGGTGCTGTAAGCGGATTGTACGGCCGTGTTGCGCTTGACCGTGAAGGTCCATCACGGTAGAATCAGGGGGCGCGCGGGCGTGGCCAAGTGGTAAGGCATCAGCCTTCCAAGCTGATATTCGCGGGTTCGAATCCCGTCGCCCGCTCCAGGGAAGGATGAAGGCAGAAGGCCTGTCTCCCTGCAGGATGGTGAAGGATGACCTTGACGTTTCATCCATCAGCCTTCATAATTCATCCTTCCAAAGAGGGCCCGTAGCTCAGTGGCAGAGCTAACGGCTCATAACCGTTTGGTCGCAGGTTCGAATCCTGCCGGGCCCATCAAGGCAGGGACACAGCGGATTGAAATTCCGGTAAGTTTTCGGTCAATTCTGCTGTGCCCCCACGGTTGTGAGTATATTTAATCCCTGCACCAGGCCCTCTGCGTCACGCGGCGAACGCAGATGGATCACCAGCAGGTGGGCGTGTTCCGGGAGGACGAACAATTGGGGGAATTCGCGCTTACGCCGCCAGTAGGTCTTGAACATCCAGTGGATCAGCGATTCTTCGGACCAGAGCTTAAACTGGGGCCACAGGCGCTCCACGTTGCCGTTCCACAGCGCCTCGCGGGTGAAGCTGCGCTTCAGCGTGCGAACCAGCAGCCGCCAGAAGACGGTGAGCAGGGGGTAGTCCAGCCAGACGACCGCCTGGGCGCGCGCCCACACGATGTCCCGCACCCGGCTGTAGTTCCCGGCGCAGACCCACCCCTCACCCTGGATCGCAGCCGCGACCCGGGCGCGGAAGACCTCCAGAGGCGCCTCGACCCAGCCCGGCCCCCAGTTCAACGCGTCCAGTTCGATGAAGTCCAGCCCAAGGCGATCGGCGAGCCGGAAGGTAAGCGTCAACTTACCCGAGCCGGTCGTCCCCACGACGCTGATGCGTTTGATAGCCGGATCCAAACGAATCCCCTTCAACACCAGATTATTTTAATCAGAATCAGGGGATGTTATCCGGACCTGCGAGGATGCGCTGCATTTCGCGCTGGGCCTCGGCGCGGGACACCGCAAGCGCGAGCACCCATTCCTCCACGAGGAGATTCTGCGCGCGCTCCAGGACCGAGTTGTCGTGTTCATTGAGCTTTCTCTGACGTCGCAGGAACACCAGGTCGCGGATGATCCGGCAGATAGATTCCAGGGTCCCGCGCCTCAACCGGTCGATCAGCTCGGTCCTCCGCTCGAGACGGTCGATGGACAACGCTTCTCCAGAGTTCCCCAGGACCTCGAAGAGGTGTTCGAATTCGGCGGCGGGAGTCGTCGGGCGCAGGCTGCCCTCGCCGCTGCCATTTACCGGCACCCAGATGGTCATGTCTTTGATCCGCACGACGTAGTACATCTCAGCCCGTCCCGCGAGGGTCTTTTCATCGTACTGGAGGATCTCTCCGACCCCGTAGGACCTGTGAACCACCTTGTCGCCGATTTGAAATTCCATGACGGTACCCTCGCCTTTCTGGTCAGACAAAAGAAAGGAGCACCTACCGGTGCCCGGCAGGTGCTCCATCATTCGGTCAGCGCAGCTTACAAGACGACGACATCGACAGCCTGCGGGCCTTTAGTTCCCTGTTCGACCGAAAATTCGACCCTTTGACCCTCTTCCAGGCTGGCGTAACCGCCGCTGTTTTTGATAGCCGAGTAGTGGACGAAGACGTCGGAATCGTTCTCGCGAGAGAGAAAACCATAGCCCTTTCCACTGTTGAACCATTTGACCGTTCCATTGATACGTTCTGACATTTTGATTGCCTCCTATGGGCATCTAAGGATATGAGTGGTTGCCCGGGTCCTTTTTGATTTTGGAAGAAAAACGGCTCGAGCGCAGGAGCCTGAGCCGTTGTCTTTTCTTTTATTTCAACGAGAACTATTAGGCAATCTACTTAACAAAATTATAACAGATAAATCCCATCCGGTCAAAGACCACGGGAAGGCAGAAATTGGATTTCGTAACGATCTCAAGTCGATAAGAAGAAAGCATTTTACAAAGCGCTGGAGCACCGGCTGAACCAGGAGCTCGGCGTCTGCCCGGAAGATGTGTTCATCAGCCTGGTCGAAGTGAAGAAGGAGTACTGGTCCATTGGGAACGGCGTCGCCCAGTAGGCGGAATAGTCCGGCTTACTCCTGCCGTTTCAGCGACGTCCAGTCTTGGTTCGTGACCTGGTTGGGGTCAAAGAAGGGGTCGTTGCTCAGGATGTACTCCCCGAGGGCATTTCCCCACGCCTGCTGATAGCCTGAGGGGAGCTCGACCTGCCCGCCGCCGGCATCCTGGTAGGCGTCCACGCCGCGCATAGCCTGGCTCCACTGTTCCGAGATGCGGTCCAGGGAGGCCTGCCGCTCCCAATATGCCCCGCTGATCATATCGCCGATCTCGTTTCCCACCTGGCTGATATGCCGGCTGAGCGCGCCGATGTTCTGGATCTGGCGGATGTTGGCTGCTGTGTTCTGCTGGATGTTTTGGTTTAACAAGGTCAACCACTGCGGGTTGATCTGCACGGATTTCCAGATGGTGCCAAACAGGTCGGATGAACCGTCCAGCTGGCCTTCCCGGGCGCGGACGGCGTACAGGTAATCGGCTGTCCAGTTGATCATCTCGCTCACCCCCCACATTCCCGGCATCTGCATGCGGTGATAAGTCAGGCTGGCGTGGATCCGCTCTTCCACGGCGATGTCTTCCAGGCGATACGTCACGTCTACCACCGCGGTTTCTACCTGTTGCATCCCCATCTGGGCATAGGCTGGTTCGGCGGCAGAAGGGGTGTGTTGCGCGCTGCGGACCTGGAGGCCCGGGAGGTTGCGGAACCGGGGGATCAGGATCCTCTGGATGAACTGGACTCCATCCATGGGCTGGACCACCTCGGCCCCGAAATACCGGCTGCCGGGCGGCACAGCCATCTGCGACATCGGATCGGTGGACCAGTAGAACATGTGCGCAGGAAAGGCTTCGAACTGCTCCGGGCCGGCCGGATTCCTCACGCGGATCGCAGCCACGGCCGGAGAGGCAGGCCGGTCGACGATCCAGTACACGCCCCCTTCGACCTGCCAGCCGGTCGGATGAAGGAACCGCAGGGCTGGGATGCCAAATCCCTGCTGGTCGACGACCACGTGCCAGGTGAAACGCACCCCGGGCACCAGCTGGATGGTCGATGGGGAATCCGGGGCGCCGGCTAAGGGCTGCCGCATCAGCCGGGCGCCGCAGTAAGCGCAAATGACCACCTCGGCGGACGAGTCGAGCGGCGCGCCGCAGTCAGGACACTTGAGTTCGATATAGGTGCTCATCAGTCACCTGAATTCCAAACAGATTAGGGCGACGAGCACGAGGACCACGGACACAAGGTCCGTCGCTACTAGGCGGCCCGTTTCCACTCCTCGGTCTCGATCACGATGCGGTAATACGGCGGTCTCTGAGGATCGCTGGTGACGTACTCCTCGGATACGATCACCGTGTTCAGGTTCTCGGAGGGCACTTCGAGCCGCAACCCGCCCGCCCCGCGGTACTTCACCTTGCGCACGAGCTGCTGGCTGTAGCCCCTGTCGATCAGGATCTCTCGGGAGGGCAGGCGAGGACTGACAACCTGGTCGATCACCTGCTTGATCTCATCGGCCAGCGGGAGGGCCTCCAACCAGGCGTCCAGGTTCAACCGGCGGGCGGCCACTGCCTGGAGGATGCCCTCCTCGAGGATCTCGCTCTGTTCTCCTGTCAGCCGCTCGCGCACGCGGTTCTCGGCGTAGACCAGCCCGCGGTAGACGATCTCAGTCAGCCGGCGGGAGTCGAGGGCCTCTTCGGCGTCGAGGAAGCTCTCGCTGAAGAAACGGGCGACGGAGCCGTTCTCGGGAAGGCGCTGCTGCCGGTCGAGCAGGAGCATGTCGAACTCCGGATGGCGCGGTTCCAGCGGCTGGACGAAGGCGCACTTCTGCAGGCGTTCGCTGGTAAACGCCTCGGGCAGGGTCTCGAAACTTACGTAGGCTTCCCCGCGTTGGTCCTTCAGGATCACATGGTGGAAGATCTGGGAGGGGTCAATTTTAAGAATCCCCAAGAAGCGGGTGTAAGGGTAATTCTCGGCCTGGAACAGGCAGATCGCCAGATCGCCGGAGGTGATCCGGCGGTCCTGCTCCAGGATGCTGTAAAGGTCCCGCGCCAGCTGCCGGGATCCCTCCACAAGGGGGAGGTCCCCGCGCAGGATCCCGCGGCACACGCCGGACGGCTGCTCGGGATTGATATTCCGGAATCGCGCAGCCTTGATCCCCGGGTCCCTGAGCGAAGCCAGGATGTGGTGGGAGAAATAATCGACCAGCGCCTGGCTGCCTTCGAGCGGGACGCCAACGCTGGACAGCACTAAGCCCTGGCCCTGCGGGTCGAGGATATGGATGATCAGTTCACGGATGGTGAGGTTGGCTGCATCTCGCATGGGGCCCTCCGGGTGTGCTCCAGGCAGTCCGCATGGTGCCGGTTTCCGGGAGCAGTAAATATAAGGTTTATCTGATGGAAAAAGGATAACGATGCCGGTCGCTGCGGCGGGGAAACCGTGGAGATAAATATACCCGTGATCGCTTCCGACGGCAAGCGCGAGAGATATTTTTAAGGTTCATCGGCTCATCCCGAAGGCAGGGGATAAGCCGATGATTTCTACCTCCGCCCGACACACGAACTGTTTACGGCGCGGAGATCGTACCCACCACTTCTCCGTTCAACAGGACAGTGTACTCGCCGGTCGAGAAGCTCCCCAGGGGGATGTTGATGTCGAGACCTTCCAGGACCTGGATGCACACCACGTCGGGTTCAATTACGGTGTAGACCTCTACATCGATGCGGTTCTGGTCGTCTGGTTCAGATACGACGACCCGCAGTTCCTGGCAGGGGTTGCCTTTCCAGCCTTCGACGTGCAGCATATATTGCGGCGGGAAGCTCTCCAGGGTCAGGAGGTCTGTCTTCTCGATTTCGACCTCCACGCGTGTCAGATCTGCGTCGCCTGGCTGAGGCGCCCACTCCTCGACTGGAGGAGTCCCCTGGTCGATGTCGTCGGAGGACTTCGGTGTATCGGGGCCGCTGGTCTCAACGCCAGGAGCGCAGGCGGTCAATGACAGGATGCCGACAAGAATGATGGTCAAGATTATTCGAGACATGGTTACCTCCATAGTGACGTTTCATGGTTTAGACGTACTGGAAGAGAGAATGGTTCCTGGCGATCTCCGATGAACAACTTTGCCGAATACAGAGATTTTGTGCGATAATAGAGCAATATTATCTTGTTTGGTTAATTCCAGACAAGCAGAGTCACCCCATAGCAGGAGGACAAAATGCCAGCCTATGTTACTTTATTCAACTGGACCGAGCAAGGGGTCCGCAACGTTAAAGACACTGCCAAACGCGCCCAGGCTGCCCGCCAGGCGTGGGAGGCTGCCGGAGGTCGCCTGATCGGGATCTGGTGGACCTTCGGTCAATACGACGGCGTCGTCATACACGAGGCGCCAGACGACAAGACGGCGAACCAGCTGCTCTTGAAGACCGCCTTGCAGGGCAACATTCGCACGACGACCCTGCGCGCCTTCGGCGAGGAGGAAATCGAAGGGATCCTTCAAGGACTGTAGCCGCGGTCACAACAGCAATTGAGCTGAGTGCATTGAAAGGTCTTCGCCTGCCCTTTCAATGAAGCTTCAATCCACAGTGCCGGTACCAATCCGTCTCTGGAACGAAGACCTCCCGCCGCCGACGATGCGCGGTCTTTCTTCGGGCGGCTTTTCTTCTCGGACGATCACCATGAGCGCCATGTCGTCCACCTGGGGCTCAGCGCCGGCGAATGAGAATATGCCGGCCAGGAGCGCTTCCTGCACCGCCCTGGCAGGTTTCCCTAATTGAGCCCGTAGGACGGCCAGCAGACGATCGGTCCCGAAGAACTCGCCTTCCGGATTGCGGGCATCGTACAGTCCATCGGTGTACAGCAAGAGCAGGCTGTCCGGTTCGATGGTCACGGAACCGGCCTGCCAGGACGAGTCTTCGGCGATCCCCAGAGGCCTTCCGGAACCGGGGATCTCCAAGGGATCCTTCCCGGGATTGAAGAGATAAGGCGGCGGGTGCCCGGCGTTGGAATAGATCAGCTCGCCATTATTTGGGTCGAGCACGCCGTAGAAAAAGGTCACGAACTGCCCGGTGTTGATGTCTTCCAGGATGCGCCGGTTCGTCACCTCGAGCAGCAGTTCGGGGTTCCGTGGATAACTGGGCGCATAGGTGCGGACCAGAGTCCGGGTGAGCGCCATCAGCAACGCGGCTCCGAGTCCCTTATCGACTACGTCCGCCATAATCAGGCCCAGACGCCCCCCGGCCAGTGGGACGAAATCGTAAAAATCGCCGGAGGTCTCGCGAGCAGGCCGCCAGGCAGTGGTGATCTGCCAGCCGGGTATAGCCGGCGGGGCGACCGGCAGCAAGCTGGCCTGCACCCGCCCGGCGAGGGCGAGCTCCTGGCGGCGCATGCTGACCGTGTACAGGGCGCGGGCAGCCTGATTGAGGAAGCCCGCCATGTGCAGATCGCGCTCGCGCTGTTCCGAGAACGACTCGCCTGACATTTCTTCATAAATGGTCACCACACCGATCGGGCGGCCTCCCGGGAGGATCAGGGGGATAGCGCGCACGACACGGCCCTCAGCCTCCTGCCCGCGGAGAGGGACCTTATAGCGGTAAGCCCTTGCTTCCAGGCGATCGGCTGAGACCGGAATGTAAGCATCGGGTTCCGCTGCCAGATCCGATTGATCCGGACCCGGCAGTTGTAAGCTGTACTGCGCAGGACCGATCAGGCGCAGGTGTTCCTCAACCGGAACATCCGCGGGAACGTTGGCAGGCCTGACCTGTCTGGGCGCAGCCTGGGTTGTGTGCAACCAGATCCGTGATTCCGCCACGTGAAATCCGGCCGCCAGGCCGCGGCGCAGAAAGCGAACTGCCTGTCCCAGGTTCTCTGCCGCGTAGATCGAGTTGATGGTCGCCGGGAGCAGGTCAGCGTGAGACGTGTGGTCTCCCTGGTTAAGGCTGGCTTCCAGGTAATCGATGGCTGAATCCCAGCGTCCGGCCATGGCGAGAACGCGGCCAACCCGGCCCGGGTTGAAGTGGCTCGACAGAAACTCTCGGTAGATGTTGTTCTGCAGGCGGTACGCGTCTCCGGGACAGTTCTCCACGACGCCTGTGAGATAAAGGGGGTCGAGGTCCGGGGAGAGCGGCAGGGGGAGATCGGCGCGCGGTACGGACTCCTCCTCGAGCAGGCGCAGGATGCAGTGCAGCAGGTCGGGGTCGTCTTCGATCAGGCGGATGGCTTCGACCAGAGGGGCGTACTGGTAGACCTCCTGGCGCAGGAAGCGCCGGGTGATGCGGTCAATGTCGCGGGCGCGCAGATAGCCATTCCGCCGGGCGCTCAACAGTTCAGAACAGCGGTGGCTGATGCGGTGGATGAGGAAGACATCGCCGCGCGTCGCCTGGAGCAGCCTGTCCAGCGCAGGGCGGGTGGCGCTGATCCCGTACTCCACCAGCAGGTCAGCGATCAGCGATCGGCTGTCCGCCTCTGAAAGATCGCCGATGAAGACGCGCCGGGCGATGCCTCGGAAGGGGGAGGATTCACCCACTGCCAGGGTCGCCAGGCTGAGCGCCCCGGAGACAACCACCGTCAGGCGCTGTTCGAAGTTCTGCTGGTCCATGTAGGCGGCGCGCAGGGAGGTCAGCAGGGCCTGCACCAGGTCGGTGGGGAGAGCTTCCAGGGGATCGATGATCAGCACCAGGTCGTGCCCGGCAGCTTCCAGGCAGTCGGTGAGGAAAGCGCGGAAGGCTGCACTGTTGGCATGTTGATCGTCTGGAACCAGGAAGACCCTGCCGGTCTGTTCGGCGAACCGTTCGGCGGTCAGCCGCATGAGACCGGCGAAGAAAGCCTGCTGGGTGGTGGCGCGCATCTCGAGCAGGTCGAGGTAGGCGCAGGTCCAGCCAAGCAGTTTCCCCAGGTCGCCCGCGAGATAACGAAGCAGGATCGTCTTCCCGGAAAGCCGCGGACCCAGGAGAGCGCAGTAGACCCCCTCTTCGACGCACTGCACGATCTGTTCGACCGCTTCCCGATGGTAGCGGGCGGTGGCGGGGATGTTCACGCCCATGACAGGCGTCGCTGCGGCCCCCTGCCCCTGCGCCGGGCTGGGTTCGACGGGGGTCCTACGCCTGCTCATAGCCTTCCTCTTTCACCTTGCGGAACAGATACCGGAGATCGTAGGTCTGCTGTAGCACCTTGGTGAATACCGGTGAGGTGAAGTAGTATTCCCAGCCCTTGCGGTGCATAACCCCAGCCAGGGTGAGGACGTTGCAGGCCTCGTCGATCGCCTTTTGGGGGAGGAGCAGACCGCTCTTGACGAGAAGGGCGTCGATCTGCTCCTGGGTGTACCCCCGCGAGCCGGCGTCTTCCGCTGAGAGGAGCAGGGCGTAGACGAGGGCTTTCTCCCGGTTTTCGGTGTTCTGCATGAACGAAGTCAGCAGGTGGCTGCTGAACCCCTCGTCGGCATACACGTCGATCAGGCTTTCCGGAGAGATCTCGCGCCCTCCGGTCTGGTCGAGCTTGCGCAGGAGGATCAGGCAGTAGTACTGGATCAGGTTAGGGTGCCCGGCAGTCTCCTCGTAGATCCGGTTCACGACTTCTTCTTCGTTACGGATGCGGACGCGCAGGTTCTCCATAGGTGTCACGATCAGCTGCCGGGCCTGCTGGCGGGTGAACTCGCTCAGGCGGATCTCCTGGGTGAAGTTGTAGAAGGGCGAGTCGAGCATGTACTGCTCGCGCATGGCCTCGCGGAACCCGGCGATGATGTACTGGCACGCGCCCTTGTTAGAGGAGGCCCGCAGCATGCGGAAGAGCTCCCAGTCGCCGCGCTGCATGATGACCAGGTTGTCGATCTCGTCCAGCAGGAAGACGATCTTGGACTTGAGCTGCTTGCTCATCCGCTCCAGGAAGTTAGGGAAGAAGAAGACGTATTTCTGCATCTCGAGGCGGGGCAGCTCGCGCGGGTTCAGCTTGCGCACCACTTCCCGGATGTAATCGTCGGTCGAAAGCAGGTCGCTGCATTCCAGGTAAACGACCTTTTCTTGAAGAGGTCTGTCCTGCGGCAGACGAGAGCTGGCCTCCCGCTCGAGCAGGAGCCTTTCGATCTCGCGCAGCAGGGAGGTTTTCCCGATGCGCCGGATGCCCAGGATGGCGTGGTTTGTGTCCGGGTTGGAGAGGATCCGGGCAATTTCGTGTTCGCGCCCGAAGAAACGGCTGCCGGTGACCGGGGCGCGCGTCTCATAGGGGGAGAGGAACGAGATCGGCACCTGTGCGGAGATGAGATCGAGCAGCTCGCCGCTCGGACGGCGAGATTGGACGACCGCCTTTTGCTCTTCCGCGCCGATCAACACCAGGTTGTGGTCCAGACCTGCCCGGTGGCGGAAGAGCGGGGCGCTGTTGCCGTCGAACAGCACCAGCACGATCTGCCTGGTCAGATTGCGCTCGCGGAGCACATCTCCCAGGCTCTGCATCACGTGCTGGGAGGGGACGTTGTCCAGGTCCTTCGTCTTCACCCAGATGACCGTCGTACGGTTGGACAGGCGCAGCTTCCAGGAAGAGAGGTCGATGGTGAACAGTTCGTAGCCCAGGCTGGGCTTGGCTTCCCGCACCGCGTAGCCCAGCTCTTCATGGAACAGGCGCAGCAGGCGCGGCCAGTCTCTCTGCATGGAGGGAATTATAAACTAAGGTTTTGGTATCAGCCGACAGTAACTGGATCAATCAGATTTCAATTTGCAAAAGCCGGTTCGGGGAGGATTGAGATCTTACAGGTCATCAGGAAGATGGGGGCGTTCGATCCGTTGAAATATCCTGTGGCACGTGGGTATATGCTGAAGCCCGCAATCCCATGCCGACGCCGCTGGCTGACGTTTATAGTACAGTTTGGTCTATTTATCCAGTAGTCTCCACTAAAACCGCCTTAATACAGCGTCAGGACCGCCTGCGCAGCCCAGGCGAACAACGGCACCGAGAAGATGCTCAGCGCCACCGTCCCAACGCCCGCCGCGGCGGCGGTCAGGTACACCCACGGGTCGCGCTCGGCCAGCGGTACGCCCTCCTGCATGTACATGATCACGACCACCCGCAGGTAGTAGTACGCCGAGACCAGCGAGGTCAGCACGCCGATGATCGCGAGACCGTAAAATCCGCCCTCGATCACGGTGCTGAACAAATAGAACTTCCCCACAAACCCCAGGGTGGGCGGCACGCCGGTGAAGGAGAGCATGGCGACCGCCATGATCGCCGCCAGCGCCGGGTACCGGCGTCCCATCCCGGCGTAATCGTTCAACAGCAACCCGCGCCCTTCACGCTTCTCGATGGCGATCACTACCGCCCAGGCCGCGAAGTTGGTGAAGGCGTAAGCCAGCAGGTAGTATAGAGCGGAGGCGACCGCATCCCCGACGACTCCCCCCTGGCCATAGGGTACCAGCGCCATCAGGATGTAGCCGGCGTGGGCGATGCTGGAATACGCCAGAAGGCGCTTGATGTTGGTCTGGGCGATGGCCACGACGTTCCCCAGGATCATGGTCAGCGCCGCCACCCCCCACAGGATCGGGGTCAGCTCGGCAGCGAGGGGCGCGAGCGCGGTGACGAAGACTCGCAGCAAGGCTGCAAAGCCGCCCGCCTTGGCGCCGACCGCCATGAACGCCGTCACCGCCGAAGGCGCGCCCTGGTACACGTCCGGTGTCCACATGTGGAAGGGGACCGCAGCCACCTTGAAACCCAGGCCAACCAGGATCAACGCCGCCCCGATCGTGAGCAGGGTCAGGTCCGCCGCCCCGGCAGCCAGGGAATCCACAATGTGCGCCAGGGCTGTGCCCCCGGTCGCGCCAAACACCAGGGCGACCCCGTACACCACGAAACCGCTCGCGAACGCCCCAAGCAGGAAATATTTCAGGGCGGCCTCTTCCGAATCGGGTTTCGGCCTGGCGAAGCCCGCCAGCACGTACAGCGGGATGGAGAGGAGCTCCAATGCCAGGAAGACGACGATCAAGTCGGCAGCCAGGGACATCAGGATCATCCCGCTGATGGAGAACATGAGCAGCACGTAGTACTCGCCGCGCTGGATCCCCTGCCGGTTGAGGTACTCGTATGACAGGACGATCCCCACCAGCCCGCTGCCCAGGAAGAGCACGGTCAGGAAGGTCGCGAACCCGTCCACTGCGATCATCCCGCCGTAGGCCGTGGTTTGCGCGCCGGTCTGGGCGATGGAGAACCCCAGGGAGACGACCATCCCGGCCGCCGCCAGGAGCGCCGTGATGCCCTTGCGGCCCTTTGGAACGAAGAGATCGACCAGCAGCAGCCCGGACGCCCACAAGATCACCACGTTCAGGGGCATGGTCTTCGAGAGGTTATCGGCGAATTCGGCCAGGGTCATTTGCTTGATTTCTGCTTAGCTTTATGATTATTAATGCAGCCCGGCGACGGCGGCGGACTGAAGCGCAGCCACCACTTTGTCCACAGCCGGGGCCATCAGGTTGAAAAACGGCGCTGGGTAGAGCCCGATCCAGAAAATAAAGACCAGCAGGGGGACCAGGGTGACCACTTCCCGCCAGTTCAGGTCAAGCAGTGCGCGGTTCTCCTCCTTGTCCACCGGTCCGAGGAACATCTTCTGGAACATGTACAGCATGTACACCGCCGCCAGTATCACCCCCGCCGCGGCCAGCCCGGCAAACCACGGTGAGTTCAGCGCCTGGGAACCGAACGCTCCCAGCAAAATGGTGAACTCGCCGACGAAGCCGTTCAGGCCGGGCAGCCCCATCGAGGACAGGGTGACGATCAGGGTCAGGACAGCGTAGACGGGCATCACCCGCCACAGGCCGCCGAAGGCGTCCATCTCGCGGGTGTGCCTGCGCTCGTAGATCATGCCGACGATCAGGAACAACGCCCCGGTGCTCAACCCATGGTTGACCATCTGCAGGATCCCGCCCTGGATGCCCTGGGCGTTGATAGCAAACAAGCCCAGCATCACGAATCCCAGGTGGCTGACCGAGGAGTAAGCCACCAGCTTCTTGACGTCTCGCTGGGCGTAGGACACCATCGCGCCATACAGGATACCGACGACCGCCAGGGCGCCGATCCACGGCGCCAGCTGCACCGCCGCCTGCGGGAAGAGCGGTAGGTTGAAGCGCAGGAAGCCGTACGTGCCGAGCTTGAGCAGGATGCCGGCCAGGATCACGGAGCCGGCGGTCGGCGCTTCGACATGCGCGTCCGGCAGCCAGGAGTGCAGCGGCCACATGGGGACCTTTATAGCGAAGGCGGCGGCGAAAGCCAGGAAGAGCCAGAACTGCACGTTCGCCGGGATGCCGCCCATCCGGGTCAACTCCGGCACGGAGAAGGTGCCCTGGTAGATCCCCAGCCACAGGATCGCAAGCAGCATCAGGATCGAACCGGCCATGGTGTACAGGAAAAACTTCACGGCAGCGTACATCCGGCGCGGTCCGCCCCAGATGCCGATCAGGAAGTACATCGGCACCAGGGTGAACTCCCAAAAGATGTAAAACACGAACAGATCCTGCGCCAGAAAAACGCCGACCATACCAATCTCGAGGAGCAGGAAGAAGATCATGAATTCCTTCACCCGCTCCTCGATCGCGGTCCAGGTGGAGAGGATCGAAATGGGGGTCAGGAAGGTAGTCAGGAGGACGAGCAGGATGCTGAGTCCGTCCACCCCCATGTGGTAGGCGATGTTCCACCCCGCCACCTGGATCCAGGGCAGGTCGATCACCAGCTGGAGTTCCGGGTCCGCCTGGTCGAACTGCGCCAGCACCCAGATGGAGATGGCGAAGGTGACCAGCGAGGTGACCAGCGCCACCCAACGGGCGGCGTTCTTCTGTTCCTGGTCCAGGAACAGGATCACCAGGACGCCCAGCAGGGGGGTGAACGTGACCAGGGTCAGCGGTTCGAGCAAAAAGTCCATAGCATTTCCTCTGCGAGAGGTTTTTTTCCTTTCCCTTCGCCCCTGTCCCACGATTATTGGGAGTCAGAGGGTCTGGTACAGGAGGGTCCTACCGAAATATCAAGTATCCAAGAATTGCGATCACTCCCAGGAATACCGAGAGAGCGTAGTTGCGGACATAACCCGTCTGGAGGTGGCGCAGGGATCCCGCGAGCCTGACGGTCGCATTCGCCAGCCAGTTAGCCAGACCATCGATCACGCGCAGGTCCACCGGACCGCCCAGTGCCCCTGCCAGGCGGTCGAAACCGCGCCAGATGAGGCTGTCGTGGAACCAGTCGTGCCAGAAGCGCCAGTCGACGGTCTCAGCCAAGAACCGGCAGGCCGCCTGATAAGGTCGGAGGATCAACAGCCCATAGATCTCGTCGATCCAGTATTTGTGCGCCAGGAGGGAAAAAACCGGACCAAAAAGCGGCCGCAGAGGGTCGTCGGGGCGGCGGGCGGGAGGCAGCTGCGCGAGCTGCCTGTAGCGGCGGCTGTAAATCAGCCAGGAACCCGCGAGCCCCAGGAGCGCCACGCCTGTCGAGATCAGCGCAACCTGCAAATTGAACTCGCCCGGGTGGAGGACTTCGATCGTGTGTTCCAGCCAAGAGGTGAAAGTGTGCAGCCCCGGCAGGTTGAGCAGGCCGCCAAAAACAGAGAGGAAAGCCAGGAACATTAAGGGGGCAGTGATAATAGGAGGGTTCTCGCCAGCGTGAGCGGCCGCCTCGGAACGGGGGTCTCCGAAGAAGACCAGCAGGATCTGGCGGCCCATGTAAAACGCAGTGAAGAAGGCGGCGATGGTCAGGAGCCAGTAAACGGTTGGGTTGAGGTGTAGGGCTTCAGCCAGGATTTCATCCTTCGACCAGAACCCTGCCAGGGGCCAGATGCCTGCCAGGGCCAGGGCGCCGATGAGGTAAACCACGAAGGTCGTCCGCATGCGGGTGCGCAGGCCGCCCATGACCCGCATGTCCTGCGGATCGACGTGCCCTCCACCGCCGACGTGCCCGCCGGCGTGCTCCAGGTGGTGCAGGCCGTGCTCTACCCCAAGGATGACCGACCCCGCCGAAAGGAAGAGCAGCGCTTTGAAGAACGCATGGGTCACCAGGTGGAACATCCCCGCCCCGAAGGCGCCTATGCCGACCGCTGCCACCATGAAGCCCAGCTGGCTGATGGTGGAGTATGCCAGCACCTTCTTGATGTCGAACTGGGCGACGGCGATCGTCGCTGCAAACAGGGCTGTCGCGCCTCCCACCAGCGCAACCACGTTCTGCGCCTCCGGCACCTGCACGTAGAGGGGATAGGAGCGAGCGACCAGATAGACGCCTGCGGTGACCATGGTCGCAGCGTGGATCAGGGCGGAGACGGGGGTTGGACCAGCCATAGCGTCCGGAAGCCACACGTACAGCGGGATCTGGGCCGATTTCCCGGTCACGCCCAACAGCATGAAGAGCGTGATCGCCAGGATGATCGTCCCGGCGATCTCGGGAGCCAATGAAAAGACTTCTTCGAAATTGAAGGACCCGAACGCCCAAAACATCAACAGTGCGGCGATGATAAAACCGAAATCTCCGATCCGGTTGGTGATAAACGCTTTCTTGGCTGCAATGGCGTTGCCGATGCCACCCTCCCCCTTCTCGAACCAGAACCCGATCAGCAGGTAGGAACACAGGCCGACGCCCTCCCAACCCACAAACAGCATCATGTAGTTGTCGCTGCCGACCAGGATCATCATGGCGATGATGAACAGGTTCATGTAGACGAAGAACCGCCTGAACCGGGTCGTGTCGCCCTGGAAGCGGACATCTTCGTGCATGTAGCCGATCGAATAGATGTGGATCAGCGTTCCTACGCCGGTCACGACCAGCATCATGGTTACCGAGAGCGTGTCGACCTGGAAAGCCCAACGGATGTCCAGCTCGCCGATCCGGATCCATTCCGCCAGGGGCACGACCATGCCTTCTGGATGCCCGACGAGAGAGACTGCCAGCAGCGCGGACACCAGGAAGGCCAGACCGGCCGCCGCGCTCGCCACGCCGCCGATGATCTTCTCGCTCAGTCGGCCTCCAAACAGGATGTTGAACAGCAGCCCAATTGTGGGGAAGAAGACGATCCAGGGGGCAAGATTGAAGAAGGACAGCCCGCCTGAGGTGATCTCCTGAAGTAGCATCAGCCTGTTCTCCTCTCCATGATTACGCGTTCACCCGCTCCATGCTATCTCAGTTCTTCAAGCTGCTGATCTCATCCACGTTGATGCTGTGCTTAGTGCGGAAGATCGCGACGATCAGCGCCAGCCCCACGGCGACCTCCGCCGCGGCGACGGTCACGACGAAGAAGACGAAGACCTGCCCGTTTAAGGTTCCGTACAATTGAGAGAACGCCACGAAAGCCAAATTGGCAGCGTTGAGCATCAGCTCGACCGACATGAAGATGACGATCGCGTTCCTGCGGATCAGCACACCCACTGCCCCGAGGGTGAAGAGGATGGCGGAGAGGATGACGTAGTAGGTGACGGGCATTTCTGCACTCCAGAAAGAGTCGAGATTACTTTTTGGACTGGCTTTTTTCTTCTTTCGTCAATACGATTGCCCCGATCATCGCGACCAGGAGCAGCACCGAGGTGATCTCGAAAGGCAGCAGGTAATCATTGAACAATAAAGCCCCGACAGCCGAGGGACCACCGTAGTCAGAAACCAGGGACTCGAACGCCAGAAGGTAGTCCTCGCCCGGCCCGCGGTTCAGGATCAGATATCCTGCCTCCACCAATAAAATCACCCCCATCAGGATGGCTGCCGGCTGCTGCCACCACAGCAGCTGTCGCTGGCGCAGCTGCTCTGCGCCCAGTAGCATGATCACAAACAGGAACAGGACCATGATGGCTCCGGCGTAGACTGTCACCTGTGCCATGGAAAGGAACGGCGCCCCCAGCAGCAGATAAAAGACGGCGATCGTCCCGAAATTGATAATCAAGAAGAGAGCCGAATAGACCGCGTTGCGGCTGAACAGCATGCTCACCGCGGAGACGATCGCCAGGAGCGCCAGAACAGCGAAGAGGATTACGTCAGAGATCATCGCTCGAGTTCACCTCAATCTTTCGGGTCCTCCATAACCGGGATGGACCGGTTGAATTTTCCAGGTTCGGTCTTTTGCGGGGTGGGTTTTCCACCTTCCAGGACAGGCTCCAAGAGCATTTCACGGGTGTAGATCGCGCTTGCCCGGTCCATGAACGACAGTTCGTAATTGTCCCCCAGGATGATCGCCTCGGTCGGGCAGGCGTCTTCGCAGTAGCCGCAGAAAATGCAGCGCAACATGTTGATCTCGTAGGTGCTGGCGTAACGCTCGCCTGGGGAGTAGCGCGCTTCATCCGTGTTCTCGGAAGCTTCAACGAAGATGGCGTCCGCCGGGCAGGCCGCGGCGCACAAAGCACAGCCGATACACTTCTCCAGACCGTTTTCATAGCGCTTCAGCACGTGGCGTCCCTTGAAGCGCGTGCGTACCGGTCGCTTGACCTCAGGGTACTGAATCGTCACCGGCTTTTCGAACATCGATTTGAACGTGGTCATCAGACCACGTGCAAATTCCGTGATAAAAGTCATCTTTACTCTCCGATCAACACCAATACGACAGCAGTAACAAACACATTCACGAGAGCCGCCGGCAGCATGACTTTCCAGCCAAAAGCCATCAGCCGGTCGTAGCGGATGCGCGGCAGGGTTGCCCGCACCCAGATCATGATGAACAACAGGATCATGATCTTGATAAACAGGTAGACAGGGCCCAGGATCGGCAGCTGGTCGACGAAGGGGCCACGGAAGCCTCCAAAAAACAGGGCGGCGGCAATTGCGCTCACCGCAATCATTTTGATGTACTCTGCCATGAAAAACAACGCGAACTTCAGCCCTGAATATTCGGTGTGGTAACCAGCGGTCAGCTCCTGTTCGGCTTCTGGCATATCGAAAGGCGCCCGGTTGACTTCAGCCAGGACTGAAATGAAGAAGATTACAGCCCCGATTGGCTGGTAAACGAAGAACCACACCCGCTTCTGTGCCTCGACGATGTCCAGCAGGCTCATCGAACCGGCGAGCAGGATCGGTCCAACGAACGAGAGGCCGAGCGCCAGCTCGTAGCTGATCATCTGGGCCGAGGATCGCAGCCCGCCGAGCATGGCGTATTTATTGTTAGAAGACCATCCCGCCAGCACGATCCCGTAAACCGAGATCGAAGCGATGGAGACGATGTACAGCACCCCGACGTTGATGTCGGTCAGGTAAAGCGACACTTCCCTGCCGAACACCGTGATCGAGGTGCCCCAGGGCAGCACCGCCAGGATGACGAAGGCCGGGATGACCGTGATGACCGGCGCAAGGATGAACACGGTCCGGTAGGCCTGGGCGGGGATCAACTCCTCTTTGAATATCAACTTGACCCCGTCTGCCACCGGCTGAAGCCAGCCACGCGGCCCGGCCCGGTTCGGGCCGATCCGCACCTGGATGCGCGCCAGGGTCTTCCGCTCGTAAAAAGTCAGGTAGGCAAACCCGGTCAGCAGCACCACAAGCAGGAGAATCGATTTCACCGTCCATTCCAGGATCAAGAATACGTCCATCAAGCCCTCGCCATATCAGGATCGGATTCCGCGACTGCGATCTTCACCAGCATCGGGCTGTGGAGAGGGATTCCCATGCTCCGGGGAACGAGTACGATCCCCTCGGGGATGGACTCATCCAGGCGAACCTGAACGGTGATCGTCAGCTCTCCCAGCGCCAGATTCACCTTACGGCCATCTCCAACATCAAATCGGGCGCCCGTGCGGGGATTCAGCGCAACGAATGGCTCCGGAATGCGCCCGGCCAGCACTCTGGAAGGCAGGACTGTGCTGCCGCGGTCGTACAGGATGGTCACCGGCACTGCGAGATGCTCTCCCTCGCCGGGCCGCCCGATCTCCGGCGGCTGCCGCCACCCGAGTGGGACCTGCTCTCCTCTTTGCGCAGCTGGTTGCAACTGGACTCCCAACCCCTGGGAGTTCTCGTAAGACGTCCCGCCGTAATAAAGGTCAGCCCGCGCGATGATCGGCCACTGTTCTCGGACCTCAGACAATGCTTTGTAAGACAGCCCGGCATAATCCGGCACAGTAACCGCAATCCGCTCCATCGCGCGCATCGCCAGGCCGCCCTCCAGTTCAAGACCCAAGCTGGCAGCGATCCTGGCGGCGATCACGAAATCAGCCAGCGGAGCGATTTCACGCGGCTCTCCTCCGTTCGCACTGGAGACCGCGCTCCTTAAGTCCGAGTTTGGCCTGTGCCGCACAGGGATCGCCGGGTAGTACCGTTGGACCCGGCGGTCACCACTCGTCAGGGAACCCTCGCGTTCCAGGAACGACTGCGCGGGGAGCACCGCATCGGCCAGTTTCGCGGTCTCGGTCAGGAAGAGGTCCTGAACGACCAGAAATCCGGCAGAATCGATCATCCGCGCGAGCTGCGGGTCATCGCCGGCGGGGTCTGCCCCGGCAATATAGAGCGCCCGGCTGGACTTGAGCGCGTTCGGCAGGTCGACCAGGGGGCGAAACCCGATGTCCCAGGCGCCCTGGTCGTTTGCCCGCTGCCAAACGGGGATCAGGCCGTTGTTGGGCCGGCCAGTGTGGTTGGTCGCGATCAGCAGGTTGGCGCAGGCTTGAGCCAGGGCATGGGAGGCTTCCAAGCCGGTCCCCTCGCTCCCGAACAGGATGATAAGGTCCTCGGCCTCGGCCAGGGTCTTCGCCGCTGCGCGGATCTCTCCCGGCCGGGTCATGGATCGGACTTCCTCGGGCAGGTCCGGGCGCTTGGCGGAGAGGCTGTTGACCAGCGCCAGCACCATGGCAGCCTCGGCTCCATAGGGGTAGCGCAAGATCTGCGCGGCATGGCGTTCGGTCTTCGTGCAGCGAGGGTTGGCGACGATCAGCTTCGCACCGCGTTCCGCAGCCTGTTTCACGCGCAGCCAGTAGATCGGGGCTTCTTCCTCCAGGTCGGAAGCGACGACTAAAATGGCTGACCCCGCCCCCAGATCGGAAAAATTCGTGCCCTCTCCCACGCCGACCTGAGCGACCAGGTCTCCCCCTGCCATCTCCGTGTACAGACCGCTCGTGCCCCCCAGGTGGTCGGTGAGCTGCTTGAGATTGAAAAGGTCCTCGTTCGAGAGCCGCCCGCTGACCAGGGTCAGTAAGTTGCTCCCGGCCTGCTTGAACTGCTGGGCGACCAGGGCAATCGCTTCTTCCCAGGTGACAGGCGAAAATTCACCATCTCTCCGCACCAGCGGTGCCGTCAGCCTCTCGCCGTTCTCGGCGTAATGGTAAGCGAACCGGCCTTTGTCGCAGATCCAGATCTCGTTGACCCATTCGTTCTGGCGCGGCACGATGCGTTTGACCACGATCGCGCCGCCGGTCTTGTGCTCCCGGCGCACGTTGACGGTCAGGTTGCAGCCGACCGGGCACTGCTGGCAAATAGAAGCTGCCGCTTTCAGCTCCCACGGGCGTGCCTGGAAGCGGAAATCGGTGGTCGTCAGCGCTCCCACGGGGCAGATATCGGTGGTATTGCCCGAAAAATACGAATCGAAACCCGGATTCGAGAAAGTCACGATCTGCAGCGCTCTCCCGCGCTGTGCAAAAGCGATCACTGGATCGTCGACGATTTCGTCCTGGAAGCGGACGCACCGCCCGCACTGGATGCACCTTTCGCGGTCCAAATAGATGAGGTCCCCTAGCGGAAGCTGTTTTGCCAGGCGTTGCTTTTCGTCGTAAATGAACCGGCTCTTTCCAGGTCCGAAATCCATGGTCAGGTTCTGCAGCGGGCACTCGCCGCCCTTATCGCAGATCGGGCAGTCCAGCGGGTGCGACGTGAGCAAGAATTCGAGAATATCTTTGCGGGCGCGCTTCACGTTTTCGGTGAACCCGCGCACGACCATGCCCTCCGAAACCGGGACTGTGCAGGCAGTCTCAAGCTTCGGTCCGAATCCGATCTTTAACGCGCCGGAAGCGTCGCGCTCGTACTCGCCGGTCGAACGGTCAACCACCGGACGACCGATCTCCACCAGACACATCCGGCACATCCCTACCGGCTCCAGTTTGGGGTGATAACAGAAGACCGGGATGTAGATTCCAGCCTTCTTGGCCGCGTCGACCACCAGGGTGCCCTCCGGCACTTCAACCTTCACCCCATCGATCTCCAGATTCACCATTTTTCCCACGCGCGCTCCATTGATCATCATGTTCTCGAGATCAAATCAATTCACCGGTTCCTGCACACCGACGCGCGCCCGGAAATCCTCCTCGAAGCGCTCGATCCCGGACAGCACCGCCTCGATGGAGAACTCGCCCAGGGCGCACAGGCATTTGCCTTTGATCTGGCTGGCGACTTCGTGCAGCAACTCCACGTCGCTCCAGCTCGCTTCACCGCCGTGGATCCGGTCAATGAGGTGGCGCATCCAGTAAGTGCCCTCCCGGCAGGGCGTGCACTTGCCGCAGGATTCGTGGTTGAAGAAATGCAGGGTCTTGGACAGCAGCCAGTCGATGCTGAATGTCTCGTCGATCACGATGATCGACGCGGACCCCAGCTGGGCGCCCAGGCGGGGGACGCTTTCGTAATCCATCGGGGTGTCCAAAGCCTCCTCGGTCGCAACGATCAGCGCGGAGGAAGCGCCGGCTGCCATGATGGCCTTCACTTTGCGCCCCTCCGGGATCCCGCCGCCGTACGTGTAGATCAGCTCACGGAAGGTCGTGCCCAAAGGCAGCTCGTAATTGCCCGGGTTGTTGATACGCCCGGAGAGGCTGAAGATCTTCGTTCCCGGGCTGCGTTCGGTGCCGAATGTCCGGTACCACTCAGCGCCGCGCTCGACGATCAGCGGCACGTTGGTCAAAGTCTCCACGTTGTTGACGACAGTAGGTTTCCCATACAGCCCGAAAGAAGGCGGGAAGGGAGGACGCAGGCGGGGCTGCCCGAGCTTGCCTTCCAGGGATTCGAGCATGGCGGTTTCCTCGCCGCAGATATACGCCCCCGCCCCCAGGTGCGTGTACATGCGCAGGCTGTAGTCTGTGCCGAACAGGTTGCCCCCAAGGTATCCGGCAGCTTCCATCTCGGCGATCTGCCGGTCAAGCGCCGCAGCGATCTGCCAGAACTCGCCGCGCAGGTAAATGTATGCGGCATTGGCCTGGATGGCGTAAGCTGCGAGGGCGATACCTTCCAGGAACTGGAAAGGATTGCCTTCCATGATTTCGCGGTCTTTAAACGTGCCGGGTTCTGACTCATCGGCGTTGGCAACCACGTAATGCGGCCAGTTCTTGTTGTCGATGAAGCTCCACTTGACGCCGGTGGGAAAGCCTGCCCCTCCCCGCCCGCGCAGGCCGGATGCTTTTACCACTTCGGTGACTTCGTTCGGCTGCATGGAGGTGACTGCCTTGCGAAAGGCTGTAAAACCTCCGTGCTGCTGGTACACGTCGATTTGATGTAGATCGGGTATTTCCCGATGCCTGAGGAGCAGATATCCTTGCATGATGTCCTTCGAATACGCCAGTGTGACGAGCTTCAATATATGGGCAACCGGTTACACTCCTGGGCACTCACCGTCCCGCATGGGCTGACCACTGCCGGGGCTGGCTTAGATCGTTCAGCCTTTGGATCGGAGCCCTTTGACGAGTTCCAGCGCGCTTTCTACGGTCTGGTCCTCGTAGTAAGCCAGCCCCTCGCCAGTCTGGACCTGGAACATGGGGGCTTTATCGCAGGCTGCCAGGCACATCACGGCCTCAACGGTCACCATCCCGTCCGTTGTGGTCTCGCCAACCTTGATGCCCAGGTTCTCGCACAGCTGCTCCAGGAACTGGTCGGCCCCGCGCAGGGCGCAGGGCAGGTCTGTACACACCTGGAGGCGGTATTTCCCGCCTGGCCGGTCGTGGTACAGCGTGTAAAAGCCGATAATCGAGGCCACGTCGGTCGTGGAGATGCCCAGGATCCTGGCGATCTCGTTCATCTCCTGGAGAGTGACGTAGCCATCCTCCCGCTGCGCCAGGTAAAGCAGCGGCATCACCGCCGACCGCTTCTGGTCAGGTGGGTATTTGGCGAGGATGTTTTTGATCTCTTCAGCGTATTTCTCTGCAAGCATAAGACCTCGATGTTGGCGCTAACGATCAACGTCTCCCAGGACGATGTCGATCGTGCCGATGAGCGCCACCAGGTCCGCGACCAGGTGGCCCTTCGACAGCAGGGGTAGCGCCTGCAAATTGATGAAAGACGGCGTGCGCCAGTGAACCCGGTAAGGCTTTGGTCCGCCGTCGCTCTCGAGCGTCACGCCCAAGATGCCGCGCGGCGATTCGACCGCCGCGTACACAGACCCTTTTGGCAGGTCGAATCCCTCCGTCCACAGCTTGAAGTGATGGATAACCGCCTCCATGCTGGTGCCGAGCTCGGAGCGCGGCGGAGGGACGTACTTACGGTTGTCGCTGCGCACCGGACCGCCAGGCAGGTTGTCCAGGGCCTGCTGGACGATGCGCAGAGACTGTCGCATCTCCTCCATCCGCACCAGGTAGCGGGCGTAGGTGTCTCCATCGGTGTGTGTGGGGACCTCAAAATCATATTGTTCGTAGCCCATGTACGGCTCGACTTTGCGCAGATCGTGACGCACGCCGGACGCGCGCAGAGGCGGGCCGGAAACGCCCCACCGAATAGCATCCTCCGCGGAGAGCACGCCAATCTTTCTTGTACGGTCAAGGAAGAGGGGGTTCTTCGATAACAGTGATTCGTATTCTTCGATGCGCGCCGGAAAGAGCTTGAGAAATTTACGCACCGCGGGCTCGAACTCAGGGGGCACGTCCCGCCACAGACCCCCCGGGCGGAAATACGTCGTCATCATCCGCTGCCCGGAGACCAGCTCGAAGATGTCCAGGATGATCTCCCGTTCGCGGAAGCAGTACAAAAAGACCGACATGGCTGCCAGGTCCAGGGCGTGCGTGCCCAACCAGACCAGGTGAGAAGCGATCCGCTGCAGCTCGGTCAGCAGCACACGGATCACCTGGGCGCGAGGCGGCACGTCCAGCTCCGCGATCTTCTCGATAGCCATGCAGTACACCAGGTTGTTCCCCAGGTTGTTCAGGTAATCCAGCCGGTCCGTCATGACGGCGGCCTTCTCGTACGTCTTGGCTTCCATGTTCTTCTCGATGCCTGTGTGGAGGAAGCCGATGTCGGGAATGCAGTTGACCACCACCTCGCCGTCCAGCTCCACCAACAGCCGCAGGACCCCGTGCGTGCTGGGATGCTGAGGTCCCATGTTGAGGAGCATGGTCTCGCCTTCCAGCGCCCGGTTGGACACGAGATGGCGCAGTTCGTCAAGGGTTACTTCGGATTGCTCAAGCATCTTCCTGTCTCACTCTTTGGCGTAAGGCTTATTCCGATCGATCTCCTCGGCATCAAAGGTGAACTGGACCTCCTCATATCCCAGGGGGTAATCCTTGCGGAGGGGATGGCCTTCCCAGTCATAGGGCATCAATATCCGGCGCAAGTCAGAGTGCCCTTCGAAACGGATGCCAAACATATCCCAGATCTCGCGTTCGAACCAGTTCGCGTTCGGATAAATCCGTTCGATGCTGGGCGCGGTTGGAGACAGACCGGATACCGGCACACGCAGGCCCAGGCGCAGCTTATTCTTCATCGAGTAGACCTGGTAAACGACATGGAAGCGCGGCTCCTGCTCTGGCCAGTAATCGACAGCAGTTTCCTCTTCGAGGAAATCGAAGCCGTATTGGTCTCGCAACGATTGGAAGCCTTCGAGGACCTTATCGGGGGAGATCACGAGCGTGACGTCGCCGCGAAATTCGCGCAACTCCGCGCTGAACCGCTCTATCATCGCGGATACAACCGGTTGAAGGTTTTCTTTCATGTTTTATCTGCTATAAACCGGGATCATGCCCAGGTTTTCAGCGTTTCGCCGCGCACTTTTTCGTGCAGGGTCAGGATGCCGTGGATCAGGGCCTCCGGTCGGGGCGGACATCCAGCCACGTAGACATCCACCGGCACGACTTCGTCCACGCCCTGCACAATGGCGTAGTTGTTGAAGATCCCTCCGCAGGAAGCACAATCACCCATGGCGATCACCCATTTAGGCGCAGGCATCTGGTCGTACAGCCGGCGCAGCACCGGGGCCATCTTTCGTGACACCCGCCCGGCAACGATCATCAAATCGGACTGGCGCGGGCTGGCGCGCATCAGCTCCATACCGAATCGGCTCATATCGTAATTGGACGCCTGAGCCGACATCATCTCGATCGCGCAGCAGGCCAGCCCGAAAAGCATCGGCCACATGGCGTTCGTGCGCGCCCAGTTGACAGCCTGTTCCAGGCGCAAGGTCACGGCGCCCATCTCGCCGGTTTTCTGCTCTATTCCCATTCCAATGCTCCTTTCTTCCACGCGTAAATGTAACCTACCAATAAGATCAAGATGAAGATGAGCATCTCCACCAACCCAAACAGGCCAAGCTGCCGGAAGACGACCGCCCATGGGAAGAAAAAAATGACTTCGATATCGAAGAGGATGAATAGGACTGCGATGAGGTAAAACCGCACCGGGACGCGCCGGGTGCCCGGACCAATCGGAACCATGCCGGATTCATAGGGCTGAGCCTTCCGCTTGGTGGGACGGCGTGGTCCAAACGCGTGCCCGATCAACACGATCAGAACGGCAAACAATAAAGCCAGGACGAATAAGATTGCGATCGGCAGATATTCAAAGACCATACGCCAGCCAGTAAATGTTAAAAATCAAGGGCGGCTTTCTTCCTTATTCTCTCATCCTGCCTATTCTGGCAGAACACAATTATTAAGTAAGGGTAGCCACCCCGATCGAGATATAAACATTCCAAGATTCAATCTATCTTATCACAAGGCAGCTAAGGTGTCAAATTTCACAAAGCCGATCATGGAAATTCTCACCGCGTCAAAGTAGATGCGCGATAGTATTTGTACTTGCTGCTGCCCATGCAGCCGTCCCCGGCGGCGAGGACGCCACCATGTGCGTCATTGTGTATTCAAAAACTAACCCAGGATCAATTCTGAATCTCATAAATCGACACTCTCTCATTGGAGAATACAAGGCTCACCCCCCCGCAGGTGCGCATGCTCATTTGTTGATCAGAATCCGGTTCGCCGGTGACATACACATGGGTCAGTCCTTCTGAGCGGACCATTTGCCAGAACTCGGGCGAACATACTTTGGCCTGGCTCGCCGCCGCGGCGCGCCGGTTCACCTGCTCGACGTAGCCGGTCTCACCCAGGGGATACAGAGCTGGCGGCAAGATCGTCTCCCTCCCCGTGATGGGTGTGATCCACCACCCGCCGTCCGATCCCCGGTAGATCCCATACTGCCAGTGGTTTACGGCGATGAAGAAGCGTGCATTGGAGGGGGTGTTCACCCGGATCCACTCGAGTGCCTCGAGGTCTGCATCGTTGGCGAGGACGGTGCTCTGATTGACAATCGAACGGGTTTGCCAGATTCCCAATCCGACCAGGATCCCGATTAAGAGCATAACCAGGATTGCTTTCAACCGGTCAGCTCCTGGTCTTAGGCGCCACTCAGAACTGCTGATCAAAAGGTCCGACGCCATCAAGGCGACCGGCAGAAAAAGGGTGATCACGGCATGGTCAGGTCTGAAAGGTGCGAGGTGTATCCCCCACGGCACAGCAGATATGACCAATAATGCGCTCCAAGCACCAAAAACCCGCGTATCACGCCGCCAGACCAGGATCGCCAGTCCAGGAAGCGCCGCCAGGGAAAAAACCTGGTTCCGAAGCGGTCCCAACAACCGCCACAGATAAGACAGGTAGTTTGGGAAGTAGAATTCGTCCACCGCCGCACTGGATGGCGGCAGGATGCCTACTTCGACCGCGCTGCCGGTGAAGGACCAGGCGCGGTAGATCCACGTCGCAGCCAGACCTGCACCAAGCAGGACGGCTGCTGATAGATAGATCCACGTGCCACCTTTAAGAGCTTTCCCTGCTCGGAAATCTTCCCAAAACGTAACCATTCCCAGGATGATCATGAACACCACAAACAGCAGGGCCGCATAGTAATGGGCCAAGAAGACGCCAGCTGTAAGCAGGCACAGGCTGGCGATGCGCGGCAAACTCGGACCTTTCCGGGAAACATCCAAAGCAATCGCCATCGCCAAGGGGAGCAGCACAAACCCCGTCAGCAGGGTGTAACGCCCCCAGGTGACATAATAAGCCGGCATTTGCGTGGTAAAACCAACCAGCAAGGCGCTGAGCACTGACCTTCGCCAGTCTCCCCAGAGCGCTCTCCCCAGCCGGTAAACAGACAGGACAACCAGCGCGTTGAGCATCTGCCCGATCTGCAGCACACCCAGATACGGCTCGAGCCTGGCGAGAACCGTATAGGCAGCCGCGATGGTGTGAAAGCCGAAATGGTAGAAGAACGGCACCGGCAGGTAAGGCTCAAGAGTGTCCGGCACGCCGCCGCGCTCGAGGAGAAGGCGGACGATCAGAACGTGATGGACAGAATCCACCCAGGCAGGCAGGGCGAGGTCGCGGACCTGGTAGAACCGGAGCCCAAGGACAGCCAGGAACACGAACAATATGGATACCCGCCACAGATTCCCAAATTTCCCCGGGGTTTCTCGGACGGAGCGCTCTGGATCGGAGGGCGACACCACTCGGCGAACCGATTCTCTCAGCAGCGCGCCGGTATGACGACCGCCTCGCCGGCTCATCCCGAGCGCGAAGAACATCAGCAGGTACAGCCCCGTGAGCCAGCTGGAGCTGACGCGCCATGGGATCAGAAACGTCGCCAGACCAACCAACGCAGTCAGCGACAGGCTTATCCCCGCTGCTTCAGCCAGCTTAGAACCAAAGTCCTGTTCAGGGTCCCAGAAAATGCTGAGCCAGGCGAGCCCTGGCAAGAATAAAACAAAGGCACCAGCGAGAAGGTGCCACGAGCATTCAAGGAAGTCCATCAACCGAGATAGTCGCGCAGCTGCCGGCTTCGGGTGGGGTGGCGCAGCTTCCGTAAGGCTTTGGCTTCGATCTGGCGGACTCGCTCACGGGTTACGTTAATAAACTGGCCCACCTCTTCCAGGGTGTGATCCTTGCCGTCCACCAGTCCAAAGCGCAGTTCGAGGACCTTGCGCTCGCGGTCGGAGAGGACAGCCAGCGCATTCTTGACCTGCTCCCTGAGGATCTCCCGAGCGGCGGCATCCATCGGTTCCAGGGCATCTTCGTCCTCGATAAAATCTCCCAGCTGGCTGCTTTCCTCGCTGCCCACCGGATCCTCCAGGGACATCGGTTCTTCAGACGCGCGCATGATCTTGCTGACTTTATTGGCAGCCCGCATCCACCTTCGGCGGACGTCCAACGGGACAGGCTGTCCTTCCGCGATGGCGCGCAAGATGACCTCTTCATCCTGGGGATCCAAATAGCCGGCTTCCAGGGCAAGTTCGTCGCTGTTCGGTTCCCTTCCGAGCTGCTGGACCAGGTCCCGATGGGCGCGCGTCAGGCGGTTGATCGAATCGAAGACGTGGACCGGAATACGGATCGTGCGCGCCTGGTCAGCGATCGAACGGCTGATCGACTGGCGGATCCACCATGTGGCGTAGGTACTGAATTTATAACCTCGCGTCGGGTCAAATTTGGCGACCGCCCGCAGCAGCCCGATGTTCCCCTCCTGGATCAAGTCCAGGAATGAGCTTCCCCGGCCGATATAACGCTTGGCGACGCTGACGACAAGTCTCAGGTTTGCCCGGATGAGGATATTTTCCGCTTCCTCCGCTTTGGTCCGGATTTCTTGCAGATCATCTTCCAGCTTATTGTCGGCAGGCCAGTAGTGGGCGATGGCACGCTTCGTGGGTAGGGTCTGGCGTTTCTCGATGTAATTGAACAAGTAGCCTTCTAACTCCGACGGCATGGTATAGAGGCATAAGAAGACGGAGAAGGCATTACGCGCGACGCCATCCCACAGGGGATCCTTTCCCCACATCCCATTGTCCAGATACGCATGCAAATACGAGGGTGTATCCGAGTCCCAGGTCTGGCGCAGCATGCGGGCTTCACCCAACATCAGGCCCAGAGAGGGGGAATCGAACCCGAGCCGTCGGGCATCCTCGACCAAGCGCTTCCAGGAAGTCAACAATTCCTCGTATAGCGCGCCGAAGATCCCGTGCGTCAGGGAATCTCCTTTGCGGATCAACGGGTGCTGTCGGGTGAGGGAGTCGACTCTTTTGGCAGCTTCTATCTGCGTCGCCAGCCAGAATTCCCGATCTGGGTCCAGCAGATTAATCCCGCCGATCTCTTTGAGATAAAGGCGGACAGGATCCTCGCCGAGGTCCATCAGAAGGTTGGGGTCGTCCAGCAGGTCCAGGGGGCTTTCTTTGCTCAGGACTACAAGTTCCTCTTCCTCGCCAGGAATAACCTCCAAGTCTCTTTCTCCCTCGTCGTCTTCGCCTTCGCCCTCACCAGGATCGGCGAGGAATTCATCTCCCCCATCGTTCAAAGGCGGTTCTTCATCCTGGAATTCAAGCAGCGTTTCCTCCAGGTCGTCCCCCTCGTTTTCCCCGGTTGGCGCAGGAAAGGGATCATCCGGATTCGGGAATTTGTTCATCTCGGCCACAGGCGATTGACTCCCAACCGGCGGACCCGGTTTGCAGGAGGAAGACCAATTTGAGTCATCATTCTCCCCCCCAGGTAGCAGGCTTCGAAAAGAGGCTGGTTTTGGTTTTGAAATCCGTGTGGCTGGTGTAATGTGCCAGCGCCTGATCGAGGCGGCTGCGGGCGATCGCGTACTGGACCATGGTGTGCTGGTATTCACCCGCCTGGCTGTCGCCGGCTGCCTGAGCTTCCTCCATCAGGAAGCGGAGGTGATCGATCTCCTGACGCAACCGGCGCTGGCGCAGCAAGAGAAACGAACGCACGAGGTCCTCCAGCACTCGGTCGTCATTCGGATCCAGATCGCTAGATTTTTCCAGGAGATGGTCTGCGAGCTCCATCAAGGGCATTGACAGGCTGTTGAGCACATAGTGCAGCGGCTCAGCGTGGTCCTGATTTAATGACTCTTCAATCAACTGGAGAAGCAGCTTGTGCTCTGTGGAGTGAAAGTCATCGACAGAAAGCCGGTTCAAACCGTCCTCCTGCAACGCTCGATCCACGCGAAAAACCAGATCGGGACGGCGGAGAAGCACCGCCAGGCAATGAGTTTCAACAGGATCGGGACTGCTAACCTCGGCACGATCCCCCGGCTTCGTCCTCGCTTCGAAGCGGGGAGACTCTGGGCCGCGCCGGACCCGAGAACCGCTCCGGGCGCCCCCGGCTGTACGCGGTGACCAGTCCAACAGGACACGCTCATCCACGCGCAGCAGCCGCGCCAGGCGCTGCCGGTACGCATCCCGTTCGATCGGGTCAGAAACATCTTCCACCAGGGGGAGCACCTGCGCAGCCAGCCGCGATTTAGCTTTGGGGTCTTCCAGATCGAGGTCTTTCGCCAGCGTCTCCATCACGTGGACGACGATCGGCCGGGCGCCAGCAATAATGGCCTCCCAATCCCCCGGAGAACGTGCTATCACCTCATCCGGATCCTGCCCGGGAGGCAAGGTTGCAACGCGTATGTCCGCCTGCAGCCGACTTTCGATGGTCAAGAGGCCGCGGGAATCGAACACCGGGTCAGGCTCACGGTCCAGCGACTGCCGGGCAATTTCCAACCCGCGGAGAGTAGCCCGGTCTCCAGCCGCATCCGCATCGAGGGCGAGGACCATCCGCCGCGAGAACCGCTTGAGCAGGCGCAGCTGGCCCTCGGTGAGGGCGGTCCCCATCGGCGAGACGACGTTGGTAAATCCAGCCTGGTGCAGGGCGATCACATCCAGGTAGCCTTCGACGAGCACGGCCTGGTCTCGCTCACGAATCCCTTTGCGGGCTCGATCAAGTCCATACAGCAGCCGACCTTTATCGAAGAGGGGATTTTGAGGCGAGTTGAGAAACTTGGGAACGTCATCGGGATTCACGACGCGTGCGCCGAACCCCGCCAGCCGGCCGCGTTCATCCCGGATGGGGAGCATCAGCCGGTTCCGAAAGCGGTCGTAATAACCCGCGCCCCCCTCGCGCTCCATGATCAGTCCGCAGCCCAGCAAGTCGGTCTCCGACCAGCCTTTGGAGCTAAGATATTCCAACCCGGCGTCCCATGAATCTGGAGCGAACCCGAGGCCGAAAGCTTCGATGATCTCGATATTCAATCCGCGCACTTTCTGGAGATAGTCCAAAACTGCCTGACCGGCCGGAGTGTGAAAGAGATTGTGCCGGTAGAACCCTGCAGCCTCCTCCAGGACGTTGCGCATGCTTTCGAATTCTTCGGACTTTGCCTGCTCCTCCGGGGTATGCGGCGTAAGTGCCACGCCGGCACGGTCGGCCAGATAGCGCAGCGCTTCGCTGAAATCCCACCCTTCCTTCTTCATCATAAATCCAAAGATATCACCCCCCTCATTGCACTGTCCGAAACAGCGCCAGGTACCGGATTCAGGGAAGACGACGAAGGCAGGCGTGCGGGTGTTGCTGTGAAACGGGCAAAATCCGGTGTAATTTTTTCCCGAACGGCGGAGCTGCACCGTCTGTGAGACCAGATCAACGATGTCCACCCGTGACTTGATTTCATCTACCACTGTTGCCATATCACACCGCGATTCATCTTGCTGAAAGGGAGTTCCCTCCGATGTTTTGTGCGGAGTTTTCGCGTCCGGAAGGACTCTCCTCATCAGTGAATTTTGATCTTACCTTAATCGAATTTGTAATTATTAAATTATACCAGCCCAGGTTAAGCGGGAGATCTGGTAGCCAGATCTTGCTTCGCCAGCAACCGTTATAATTGACCCGAATGAACGCCAGTCAGGGAGAGTTTTTTATCTCAGTGGATGTCGAGACATCCGGCCCTTCTCCCGGCAAGCATTCGCTGCTCGCGATCGGGGCGTGCACCGTTGCCGATCCCAGCCAAACCTTCTACATCGAGCTGAAACCGGTGAACCTGACAGCAGATCCCCAAGCCCAGGCGATCCACGGTCTCTCGCTGGCTGCGCTGCTGGAAACTGGAACGGACCCGCAAAAAGCCATGGAGAGCCTCGCCGCCTGGCTGGATCAGGTCACACCGGCTGGCAGCTGCCCGGTTTTCGTGGCGTTCAACGCCCCTTTCGACTGGATGTTCGTCTGCGACTACTTCCACCGCTACCTCGGGCGCAACCCCTTCGGTCATGCTGCGCTGGACATTAAATCCCTGTTCATGGGAATAACCAGATCCCCCTGGTCTGGTACCTCACTGGACGAGGTTTCCCGGGTGATCTTAGATGGGCAACGGATCAGCCATCACGCGCTCGAAGACGCACTCATCTAGGGGGAAATCTTCCGCCGCCTTCTGGCGCGGATGTAACAACACTGCGCCCTTCCCGTTCCTACCAGTAATGCATCGAGAAACCCTATCTATGGAAAGAAAGAGGAGGAAAACATGAAAAATACACCAGCTGACAAAGCTTCTGCGGAATTACAGCGGATCATCGATTCGGCCAGCCGCCTGGGCGTGGAGATCGACGAGGAGGAAGCCCTACAGTGGCTGGCTGCCATGGCTGCCTCCTCTGAATCTGAAATCACTTACGACGAGCGGACCGGGGTATTCGGGCACCGGGTGGTCATGCTGGATTTCAGCCCGGCTGACCTGGCCCGCTTCCGCGAGATTGGACGCCTGGTCGAATTCAAGGACCAGCCAGGCGTGGTGGAGACTGCCCTGGCGCTCTCAGGCTCAGCCGCCCAATCCAAGATCCAGTCATATCCAGGAGATTGCGATTACTTCGAGCGAGTCAACATCTTCGCCCCCACACGCCAGGAAGCCTGCCGGATCCTGGCCCTCCTTATGCGCGACAAAGCTCTCACCACGCTGAAGGGACCAACTTACCAGCTGATCGAGGTCAAGTTCGGAGAGTATCCCTATGACGTGCTGCGCGGCGAGAAGACACTCCGGGCTGGAAGCCCCATCTCGTGGAGTCCTTCCGAGATACAAGTCGGGAAGATCGATGTCTTGCGCCTGGATGGCACCCCGGCCCAGGTGACCTGGGAGGAAGTCGCTGAAAACCCGGGTTGGTGCAAGCTGGACTGGGTGATCGCGGACCCGTCCCGGGGGCAGCTGGCCAATGCCAGTAACATGCTGGACGTCACCTGGGAGGCGCCCGACGGCAGCATCACGCCGCTCGACAATTACCTCGATCCATATTTCCAGGAGGTCTACCTGGAAGCAGAGTCCGTCCCCATCTTTTCAAAGCTCGCCCGGCACGTGTCGGCGGATGCCCTCGACCATTATGTCGCCCAGCTCGAAAAAGAAATCAACAAATACCTGACCAAGGACATCAACTACGGAAAAGCAGCCAAGCGGATGTACAACGTATTCCGGCTGACAGGGCGCTACGAAGAAGCAGCTTTCCTGCGGGAGCTTTTCGACGAGCCCACGACCATGCTCTACCAGGTCTGGTCGCTGATCCGCACCATCGACGACTGCTTCTCACCGGATTCGACGATTTCTCTGGACACCGTCCTGGCGCAGGCCGATAACCTGATCCTGGCGGTGATTAAAGCCCTAGAAGGGGACCAGGAAGCGGAGATCGTCCGCTACCTCCTGCGTCTGCGGGATGCCCTCACCCGGCAAGTCGCCCGGCAGGCGCTCACCGCCGACGCGGAAGCCGCCCGGGCTGAAGTCATCAACCTGGTCAACAATTTTTTCTACGACCGGCTGGTGGCTGTGCCGGAGATAAAGTCGTATATCGACAGAGTAAGCCTGGGTTGATGCCCGGCAATCCTGCAAGAAAAAGGACGATGGATGATAGACGGAGGCTAATTTGTCCTTCGTCTACCGTCCTTAAAACCCCTCCAACCTGCTCAGATCCGCAACACCCTCCGCCAGAGAGGCGATCCGCTGAAGGATTCCCAGCCGGTTCCGCCGGAGGGCTTCCTCCTCGGTCATCACCAATACTTCGTCAAAGAAACGGTTGATGGAGGGGATCATGGGCAGGAAAGCGGCCAGGAAATCCTCCACGGAACCGGGTGCGCGCGGCGATCCTTCCGCCGCCTGCAGGCATTCGTATAACTCCTTCTCCATGGGTTCGGAGAAGAGCCGGGGGTTGACTGCAAAGCGCTCCGCCTGGTCCCGGGTGATGCGCACACACCGAGCGTAGGCCGGCAGGATGCTCCCCCAGTCGGCGCGCGCGACCCAGGGGGTGAGCGCCTTGACACCCCGTACGGCGCGCGCAGGGATGGCACCCTGGGCAGCCAGGACCGCATCGACGATGTCATAGCGGTAGCCTCGCTCGAGCAGGTAATTGCGCAGCCGCTCGACGATGAAATTCAGGCAGGCCTCCAGCGTATCCGCACTCAAGGAGATCGGTAAATGCAGCCCTGCGGCGACCAGTCCAGCCCGCAGGTCGAAATCCAGATCCCATTCGATCAGGTTGCCGACGATCCCCAGCGCAGCCCTTCGCAACCCGAAAGGGTCCCGGGCGCCGGAAGGTGCCAGGCCTGCTGCGAACAGCCCGGCCAGGGTATCCAGCCGATCGGTAAGGCCTACGGCGAGGCCTGGCAGGGTCTTTGGCGCCTGGTCCCCGGGCGACCGAGGCAGGTAGTGCTCCAGGATCGCCGTGGCGACAGACTCCGGCTCACCCGAATGCAGGGCATAGTAGCACCCCATGACCCCCTGCAAAGAGGTCATTTCGACGACCATCCGGGTCACCAGGTCCGCCTTGCACAGCTGCGCCGCCCGCCGGGCGACCGCGGTGGTCTCTGCGTCGAGCCCCAGCTGCGGCGCGAGGTCCTGGACCAGCAGCTGCAGCCGGTTCGTCTTGTCCAGCATCGTTCCCAGGTCAGCCTGAAACGTCAGCGTGCCCAGCCGGGGCAGGTAGGCGTCCAGGGGTTGTTGCTGGTCCTCGCTGACGAAGAACGCTGCGTCGGCGAAGCGGGCGCGCAGCACGTGCTCATTCCCTTCAACGACCAGGTCTTTTCCATCTTTCTTACCGTTGGCAATGGCGATGAAATAAGGGAGGAGCGCTCCCTCCTTTTCGACGGGAAAGTAGCGCTGGTGCTTTTTCATCACGGAGATCAGCACCTCGCGCGGCAGCGCCAGGTGACCTGAATCGAACGAGCCGCGCACACCCTCTGGGGCCTCGACCAGATCGGCGACTTCCAGCAGCAGTGCCGGGTCTTCGACGGCCTGGCCCCCGGCTTCCGCTGCCAGGCTGGCGACCTGATCTGAGATTATTTCCTTCCGCCGATCGACTTCCAGCAGGATGCCCTGATCTTGCATGGCAGTGAAGTAATCTTCCGCCCGGGCAACCTGGAGTTGTTCCGGACGATGAAAGCGCAAGCCGCGGGTAAAGCTTCCGGACTGCAGGCCTGCATGCTCGAAGGGCACGACCTGGTCCCCCAGAAGGGCCAGGATCCAGCGGATGGGGCGGGAGAAGGCGACGTTGCTGCTGTTCCAGCGCATCGATTTCTCGAAGCGCAGGGACCGGATCAGGTCTGGCAGGCTCTTCGCCAGGACCTCCCCGGCGGGTCGACCGGCTTCCCTGACGAACGCCACGGCGTACTTTCCCCCATCGATCTCCCGCACCTCGAGGTCCTGGACCCGGACTGCTCTGCTGCGGGCGAAGCCTTCGGCAGCCGGGGTCGGTTCACCAACGGCGTTGAAAGCCCGGCTGGCGGGGGGACCTTTCACCATCGTTTCCTGGTCGGGCTGGCGCGGCGCCATGTCTTCGACGAAGACCACCAGCCGGCGGGGCGTCCCCATGATGCGCACCTCGCTGTGCTCCAGGCGCAGCTCGGACAGCAGGCGCGGCACCCGCTCGCGCAGCTGATCCAGCGCCGATTCCAGGTCCGCAACAGGCAGCTCCTCCGTCCCAATTTCAAGGAGGAAATCGGCAGGGGTGGTGAGGGGTTGGGGGATAACGGGGCGTTTTTCCTCGTCTCCCCTGCTCTCCACCTCTCGGGTGCTCTGGCTCCCCCGCTCCCGGGTTTCTGCTTCGTCGAGCCATGGGAATTCCATCCGCTGGCGCTGTTCCAGGTAGGCGTCGCTGATCTTGCGCGCCAGCTCGCGCATCCGCCCAAAATATGCCTGCCGCTCTGTGACGCCGATCGCTCCCCGGGTGTCCAGGACGTTAAAGGTGTGCGAGCACTTCAGGAGATAATCATACGCTGGCAAGACCAGCCCCTGTGCCAGCGCATCCCGGCACTCGATCTCGTACAGATCGTACATCTGGCGCAGGCGGTTGATGTCGGCGGTATCGAAATAATACCGGCTGTGTTCCTTTTCCGCCTGAAGGTTTAGGTCGCCTGCCGTCAGGCTGGGCTGGTGGAGGGGAGTCCTTTCCCTGGCCGCGTTCCAGCGGATCTCCTGGAAACCCCGCGCCCGTTGGAGAGCGATCGCGATACGGTCCAGTCCGTAAGTGATCTCTACTGAGACCGGGTTCAGGTTAATCCCACCCGCCTGCTGGAAGTACGTGAACTGCGTGATCTCCTGACCGTCCAGCCAGACCTCCCAGCCAAGCCCCCAGGCACCGAGCGCCGGGGATTCCCATTCGTCCTCGACAAAACGCAGGTCATGGCGCCTGGGATCGATCCCGATCGATTTCAGAGAATCGAGGTAGATCTCCTGGGGATTGCCCGGATCGGGTTTCAGGATGACCTGGAGCTGGTAGTGCTGCACCAGGCGGTTTGGGTTCTCGCCGTACCGCCCATCGTCCGGGCGGACGCTTGGTTCCACGTACACCACGTTCCAGGGCTCGGGCCCTAACACGCGCAGGAACGTCGCCGGATTCATCGTCCCCGCTCCAACCTGGGTGTAATAAGGCTGCCAGATCAGGCACCCTCGATCGGCCCAGAATTGCAGCAGCGCCAGGGTCATGGATTGAAAATCAAGCGGTTTGGTCATCGATTAATCCTGATAAAAAGCCAGGGTTTCCGGGTCGTACCATCCCACGATTATAATCTCTCCCTGCGCCGGGGTTGAAAAACAAAAAACCGCCCTGCCCCAGGCAAACAGCGGTATTTTACCTTCGCCTCGCCTGCACGGGATGCAGGGTCAGGGGATCTCTCCCGCCAGCTCCTTGTCGATGATCTGCTGGAAAACCTCGTAAGGTTGGGCGCCGACCACGGCAATGCCGTTGATGAAGAAGGTCGGCGTCGACCGCACTCCCAGCTCCGCAGCGTAATCGAAATCCGACTGGACTTCTTCCTGGTATCTCCCGCTGTCCAGGCATTCCTTAAAAGCTTCTTCGTCCAATCCTAGCTGGCGCGCATACTGCTGGTAGGCCTGGCTGCTCAACCCCAGCTCCATGCTGAACAGCCGGTCGTGGAAATTCCAGAACCCGCCCTGCTCGTTGGCGCAGTTCGCCGCTTCCGCAGCCGCGAAGGCGTTTGGGTGGATGCTTGTCAAAGGAAAATCCCGGTAGACCAGCCGGACCTGGTCGGCGTATGTGTTCATCAATCTTTCGAACACTTCGGCGTGCCAGCGCTGGCAGTAGGGGCACTCGTAATCGCTGAACTCGATGATCGTTATGGCCGCGTTGGCGGGACCGAGCGCCGGGTCGCCGTCGGTGGGGACGTCGTAACGGACGACCTGCTGCGGTGTCGAGCTCGCAGCTTCCTGGTCTTGCGCTTCGGATGCGCCTGGAGAAGAAGCCTCAGCAGCTGTAACAGCCGCTTCAGCCGGCGCCCTCCCCCACACCAGATACCCCAACCCCAGACCGAACAGGAAAACCAGGGGCAGCACGATCGCGAAGAGTTGCCCGCGACGGAGGGTGATGGTTATTTCCGGCGAGGTGTCCTGGGAAGCCTGTTCTTCGACCGCCGGCTGGGCAGCCTCGGTAAATTCAAGCGCTTCATCGCTCACAGAAAAAATTATATCACGCCCCGATTCCGAAAAGTCAGCTGCGCTACGGAGAGGGTTCCGCGATCTGGATGCCGGGACTCTCCGCCTGCCCACCATGTTCTTCGATCCGGATCACGCTCGGAACGAACAGGCTCGCCAAGCCCAGAAGCCCCGTGACCAGCCCGCCAGCGATGAACCAGGCGCGAACCCCGATGGCATCCGAGAGCGGACCTGCTATTGCTAGCCCCAGCGGGGCCATAGCAGCTGCGAAGCTGCCGACCAGGGTGATCACCCGGCCCTGCATCTTTGGAGCGACCACTGCCTGGACGACGGCCAGGAGAGGACCATTGGTCATCGGCATCATGACCCCGACGAAGAATATCCCTGCTACTACCAGGAAGAAAAGTGATGAGGGCGCGAATCCGATGACTATCGAACCGATGGCGATCCCTATCAAGCCCATCAAGGACGTCAGGATCCGCCGCCGGAACCCTCCCCATGCGCTTAAGATCAAGCCTCCCAGGATGATGCCGATCCCCCCCGCCGATTCGACCCAGGCCAGGTGGATCGCTTCACCCGCGAAATCGTTCCTGACGAGCAGGGGCAGCAGGGAGAAAGCCGGCGCGAGCACAAGGTTGATGAAAACCGCCATGAACAGGATCGTCATCAGTCCCCGCCACCCCCGGACATACCGCAGTCCTTCCAGGACATCCTGCCAGAGGGAAGGTCTGCTCCCATCCGGGTCCCTGCCCTTTACTTCTGGCTGAGGGACTTGGACGAAGAAAAGCGGCAGGATCGCCAGGACTGCCGTGAAGATGTCGATGGCCAGAATGGCTTGAATCGAAAACCTGGTCAGCAGAAAAGCCGCCAGCGGCGCAGAGACGATGTTCAGCCCACCGTTTAGAGTCTGGTTGGCGCCCTGGATGCGGGACAGATGTTCTCTCGGCACCATGAGAGAAGTCGAAGCCGCCATGGCCGGGTAATGAAAGCTCCCCGCGACCGACCGGAGGAAGAGCGCCAGGTAGACCTGCCAGGGCTGTACATCTCCCAGGATAAAGAGGAGCGCCAGCCCTGCCGTGACGCCAGCGACGAGCGCATCCGCAACCATCATGATCACCCTGCGGTTGCCCCGGTCGATGAACGCGCCGGCTATCGGCCCCAGGAAGATCTGCGGGAGGATCCCCACGATGGAGGCTGCAGCCAGGACCGTCGCCGAGTTGGTCGTGACCGTCAACCACCAGATTAACGAAAACTGGACCAGCTGGCTGCCAAAAATCGAAAATGCCTGCCCGGTCCAGATAGAAAAAAAGGGGAAAGCCCAGTTCCTCGCTCTTTCTCTCGCTGCATCGACGCCCATTCTCATCTCCTCAAATTAATTAAATTATATCTTTAAATATTTCGATATTATACAAATATAATTAATTCTGTCAAGTCAATAAATTCATAATATCAATATTTACATAAAATGGAGCGATCCCCAAAACGACCATTACCACCACCTAACAAATCCGTGAAGTCAGTTCACCTGAAGATCGCCTCGCATATCGTTATAATATCGATCCACGCATTCTCCACAAATCAGCTCGTCAGCAACCTGCAATCACACCCCGGGCGAAGCAACGAAGAATGTACCACACTCTCAAAAGGTTGGTAATTACCTCGGTGTCGCGTGATCGATCTGGAGATCTCCCCTGCGAAAGCAGCTCCGCCTGATCACGGGTGGAGCTCCATCGAGACAATCCTCGTCGTTGACGATAACCGCCAGATCGCGGATTTCCTCACGGACAATCTGCTGCCAGGGTTTGGATTCCGCACCCTCTGGGCAAAAGATGGCAGGTCCGCCCTCCATCTAATTCAGACGCATCCCGTATCGCTGATCCTGCTGGACATGCAGCTGCCGGATTTTTCCGGATTGGAGATTTTGAGGCAGCTGGTCGAAGCCGGTCACCAGATCCCCACCATCCTGGTCACCGCGCACGGTTCTGAAAAGATCGCCGTCGAGGCCTTCCGGCTGGGCGTGCAGGACTACCTGACGAAACCGATAAATTTCGACGAACTGAACACCGCCATCTCCCGCGCCTTGAGGGAAAGCCGCCTCCGGAGGGAAAAGGACCTGCTCAACCTGAAGTTACAGCAGCAGGTCACCTGGCTCAAAGTGCTGTCCAAGGTCGGACAAAGCGTGACTTCCACCCTCGAACTGGATGAGGTGCTGCGCCGGATCGTGGAAGCCGGCGTGCACCTCACACACGCCGAAGAGGGGTTCCTGGCTTTACTCGATGAATCGAACGACCAGCTTTACCTGCGAGCAGCCAAGAACATCGATGAAGAAAGAAGCAAGACGCTCCACTTACTGGTCAATGACAGCCTGATCGGTAAAGTTGTGGACACCGGGCAACCTTACCGGTCATCGAGCAGTCCAACTGGGGGAGCCTTAAAAGTGAGCACGGGCTTCCTGGTACACAGCCTGCTCCATGTTCCATTGATCTCCAAAGGAAAGGTGATCGGGGTCCTGTCCGTCGATAACCAGCTCAATCGCCGTGAATTCACCGAATCGGACGAAATGATCTTGACCTCCCTGGCCGATTACGCAACGGTTGCGATCGTGAACGCCAGCCTCTACGAACAAGCCCAAATGGAGATCCACGACCGCAAACGCGCCGAGCAGGCACTCCGGGCGAGCGAAAAACGCTACGAACTCGCCGTGCAGGGCGCCAAGGACGGGCTTTGGGACTGGGACCTGAACACCAACCAGGTATATTTTTCACCACGGTGGAAGTCCATGCTGGGCTACAGCGAAGGCGAGATCGGCACCAGCCCCGACGAATGGTTGAGCCGAGTCCTTCCCAGGGACCTCGAGAAATTGAAACTGGAACTGACCGCACACGTCAATGGCGCAGCGCCCAATTTCGAGAACGAGCACCGCATCCTGCACAAAGACGGGTCTTACCGCTGGGTCCTCGCACGCGGCCTAGTGGTGAGGGAAAACGATGGTCAGGTGTTCCGCATAGCCGGTTCGCTCACCGACATAACATTGCGGAAGGCCCAGGAAGAAAAACTGATCCACGACGCGCTCCACGATGCGCTGACCGGTCTGCCAAACCGCTCTTTATTCCTCGACCGGCTCCGGCTGGCCCTCGAAAGGTGCAGACGGCGCCGGGAGTACGCTTTCGCCGTACTTTTCCTGGACCTGGACCGCTTCAAGGACGTGAATGACAGCCTGGGTCACCTGTCTGGCGACCAGCTGCTGATCAAGATCGGCGACTTGTTGAAGGATGGACTCCGAAAGACGGACACCGTCGCCCGCTTTGGGGGGGATGAGTTCGTCATTCTTCTCGATGACTTGCAGGACTCTCAGGCCTCGATGCGGGTTGCGAAATGGATCCTGGAAGAGCTGTCCAAACCGTTCCAGGTTTCCGGGCAAGATATATTCATTTCCGCCAGCATCGGGATCGTCCTCAGCGCGCCGTCTTACACTCAGGCTGAAGATGTCCTGCGAGACGCAGACATTGCCATGTACTATGCAAAATCGAGGGGGAGGAAGCGTTTTCAGGTCTTCGAACCCCAGATGCGGGACAGGCTCATACAGCGGCTGACGCTCGAATCCGAACTGCGCCTTGCGATGGATAGGGACGAATTGCGCGTGTATTACCAGCCGATCGTATCCCTCCAGTTCAAGCAGCTGATCGGATTCGAGGCATTGGTCCGCTGGCAGCATCCCACGCGCGGCCTGCTCTACCCGCACGATTTCATCCCGATCGCCGAAGAGTCTGGTCTCATCATTCCGATCGATCGCTGGGTGCTGCTCAAGGCAGCCGGACAGATGCGTCAGTGGCAAGACCGGGTGCCGGGGATGCCGCCGCTGATCATCAGCGTGAACATCTCCAGTCGTCAGATCACTCAGCCCGACCTGGTCGAGCAGGTGCAGATGGTCCTGGCTGAAACCGGCCTCGAACCCCGCCTTTTGAAGCTCGAAATCAGCGAACACAGCATTTTGGATCACGACAAGGAAGTCAATGGGGTCTTTACCGGGCTTCAGTCCCTGGGCATCCAGATCCAGATCGATGATTTCGGGATCGGTTTTTCCTCTCTGAGCTATCTTTCCAACTACCCAATTAGCGCTTTAAAGATCGATCAAACATTTGTCAGCAAGATGACCCAGGATGACAGCCAGTTGAAAATCATCGAAGCCATCATCGATCTGACCCATCGGTTAGGCGTCGGCGTGATTGCGGAGGGCGTCGAGACGGACAGCCAGCTGGAGCAGCTCAAACAAATGGAATGCGAGTACGGGCAGGGCTACCTGATCTCTAAACCTTTGAATGAACTCGAAGTTCAGGCTTTATTGACCGAACTCTTCTCCGCTGAATTATTGCCGAAACTCCACAAATCCGCAGCCTAGGCTAGGACTTCCCCTCAATCCAGCTCCTCTTCAATCCAGCAACGAACTCCTCGACGGTGAGCGGGGCGCTCCCCAGCTCGAGGCGAGCCGCCAACCGGATCAGCTGCGGGGGTTCGACGTAGCTTTCTGCCAGGACGTCCGCCCGGGCGAGCACCTCGCGGGCCGGCCCGTCGAGGAGCACCCTTCCACCGCCCATCACGATCGTCCGTTCGAAGTGTTCGGCGCAGAAATCGATGTCGTGAGTGATCGCGACTACGGTTTTCCCCCGACTTTTCAGCTCCTCGACCACCCGGCCCACCAGCTCGACTCCAGCGAAGTCCTGACCCGTCGTGGGTTCATCCAGGATCACGATGGGGGTATCCATTGCCAGCACCGCAGCTAACGCCACTCGCCTGCGTTCGCCGGGAGAGAGATCGTAAGGGTGATGGTCCAGGGATTTTTCCAGGTCGACCATTTCGACCGCGCGCGCGGCATACTCTTCGACGCGCTTCTTCTCCCATCCGAGATTCAGCGGACCGAACATCACTTCGGCTTTCACTGAAGCCTGAAACAGCTGGTCATCAGGGTTTTGGAAAACATAGCCGACCCAACTCGCCATCTGCGCTGTCGAAAACCGGCGCGTATCCTTCCCTCCCACACGCACGCTGCCGGAAGTCGGCTTCAGCAGCCCATTCAGGTGTTTCGCCAGTGTTGTCTTCCCGGCGCCATTCTGTCCCACGACCGCAACCCCCTCTCCGGCACCGATGTACAACGTTACCTCTTGAAGCGCCGCCACACCGGAGGGATAAGTGAAAGACAGTTGGTCGATATCAACGTCAATCAATCCCCATCCTCCGTCCCCCGCCCTCTGTCATCCGTCTCACCTCCTGGAAACCTTCCACTGCTTCTTCCAGGGTGACCGGGAGTCTTCCCCCCGCCGGCCACAGGCCCTCCTGGCGTGCCCGGAGACCTGCCTTCGAATAGCGGGTCTGGCCAACGGCCTCGATCACTCGCGGATCCTCACCGAGGACTCTCCCGGCTTCTCCATCGGCGATGATCTCCCCGCCCTTCAAAGCAACTACCCGGTCGGCGAACTCCGCCACCCATTCCAGTTTGTGCTCGATCATCACGACCGTGGTCTTTCTCTCGGCGACCAGTGCGCTCACAACTGAGAATACCTCTTTGCTCCCGATCGGGTCCAGCTGGGAAGTCGGTTCGTCCAGCACGAGCACTTTCGGCTGCATCGCCAGGATCGCTGCGATCGCCACCCGCTGCATCTGACCGCCGGAAAGCGCCAGCGGCGACCGCCCGGCCAGGTCGCCAATCCCCACCAGCGCCATCGCCTCCTCCACTCGTTCTACCATCTTCTCCCGCGGCACCCCCAGGTTTTCCAGACCGAAGGCGATCTCTTCCCGCACGGTGAATTTCGTCCCGGATACCTGGTTGAAGGGATTTTGCATGATCAGGCCCACGCTCAACACCAGCTCGTGGAGGGGAGTCTGGCGCATGTCCTTTCCATCGACGGTAACGCTCCCGGCGAGCGCGCCGCGGTAGAAATGCGGGATGAAACCAGCCATGGCATACGCCAGCGTGGACTTCCCGGCGTTGTTGGGGCCAATCACGGCGCAAAACTGGCCCTCCGGGATAAGCAGAGACACATCCCGCAGGGCCGGTTTGGATGTCCCCGGATACGTATATGTGACCCGATCGAGCCGGATCATCGGCTGAACTCGAACCAGACGCGGAATCCGATCATGGCAGCAGCAGCCAGGAGCAGGGTCCACCTGGCGAATTTCTCCCAGCCTGCTTCGGGGATCTCCACCAAACTGGTCTTCACGCCGGGGTGGCTGAACCCTCGAGCCTCGATCGCAAGGGCGCGTTCCTCGACATCGACCAGGCTGCTCAAGATCAAGGGCACCACGAGCGGCACGATCGCTTTAACGCGTTTGCGGAAGCTCCCCTCTGTCTCGAGGCCACGCGCTCGCTGCGCGTCCAGGATTGCCGCTGCACGCGCCTGGAAACGGGGTACGATCTGGATGGTCGCGACGATGGTGTAGGCCAGTTTCGCTGGAAAACCGCGCTGAGCCAGGGACGTCATCAGGGTATCCGGGCGCGTGGTCAGGGTGAACCAGATGAAAGTCCCCACGACGATCAGGATGCGGCCAGAGCTCGTCAAGGCGAACTCCAAGCCTTCCTGTTTCAGCGAGATCGGTCCCAGGTGGAGGATCGGGGTGCCTCCAGTCCACAGAAACCCCTGGATCAGGAACACGGAGACCGCGAAGGGCAGCACCACCTTCCAGATGATGCGGATCAGGGATCCAAATACCTGCCCTACGGCAGCCAGGGGAATCAAGACGGCGAGGAATAGGGCATAGGAGGTCCAAATCCCCGGCAGCACCAGTCCTCCAAGCAGCAAGCATCCGACCAGCGTCAGTTTAGTTAAAGGGTGAAGTCGATGTATCCCGCTCGCGCGGGCTACATATAAACTGATTGCCTGCGACATCCTCTAAGAGAGACCGATCCCCCTGCTCGAAAAAGGAATCAGGCCTGCTTGAGCGTTCCAGACCTCGGAAAACGAGCCAAAAAGCGCATCGGCAAAGCCTGGACGATCAACCAAACAACAAGGAATGAGATCGCCTTATCGAGTGGATCTGACGAAACACCCTGCGCCATGGAAGCTCCCAGGACGTCCAGCCCAGCCTGCCGGAAGGCAGCCACCAGGATGTCTGTGCCCGAGCCGGTGACGCCGCCGAACACGTATGCCGCGATGGGAGCAGAAATGATCGCTGCGAACAGTCCCGTGATCACGCCGGCCAGGATGGCTTTCCACCAGGAGCGCATCCAGAGCGCTTCACCGAACAGACCTGCCAGCAGGCCGATCATTGCCGCCACTCCGGCGAAAGGCGCATAGGTCACGTTCAGACCGGTCAGCCCCCAGATCAGGTTCGAGAGCAGGCCAGTCAGCGCGCCCGCCCAGGGTCCAGCCAGGACGCCAACTAACACAGTGCCAATTGAATCGAGATACAGTGGAAGTTTTAATACACCATAAATAAGTTGACCAATGGCAATATTAATGGCTATCGCCACAGGGATCAACACCCAGGTGATCGTCGAAAAATCTTCCCGGAGCCTGGACATATAAAACCTCCTCGATGAGATTAATGATTAATCAGGACTTACGCAGTTGGAGGGAGGATGGGGGCTCCTGCTGGACTGCGTAACTCCTATAAGTATAACCCTGATCCAGGCGCTTTGTAACACTTATCGAAAGAATCTGCCCCGCCAGATTGATTTTCTGCTGTCCATCATCTATACTTCAGAATGCAACCTCCTGCGGGATTCTCTGTTGGCATCCAGACCATTAGGGCAATCTGCAGGAGGTTATCCAGACGCCGAGGTAAGCCAGAATGGTTCCCCTTCAAATCCTTTACCTCACGCGGGCAGACGTTGAATCGGTCGCCCTCGACATGCGCACGATCATCGGTCTGCTCGAAGCCGCATTCAAAGAAAAAGGCATGGGCAGTGTGGAGATGCCTCCAAAGCCAGGGATCCACACCCAGCCGGACGCCTTCATTCACGCCATGCCGGCTTACATTCCGGCAGCCAGGTCGGCCGGGATCAAGTGGGTCAGCGGGTATCCGGAGAATTTCCGCCGCGGCCTGCCTTACATCAGCGGTCTGCTCATCCTGAACGACGTGGAAACAGGGATACCCTATGCGGTGATGGACTGCACCTGGATCACAGCTTACCGGACCGGGGCTGCTACGGCGCTCTCCGCGAAGTATCTCGCCAGACCGGAGAGCGAGGTTGTTGGCATCCTGGCCTGCGGCGTCCAGGGGCGCACCAACCTGGAAGCGCTGGCTGCACTGTTCCCGATCCGGCGCGTCTACGCCTACGATATCCTCCCGGACGCGCAGGCCCGCTACGTAGAGGAGATGAGCGCCAGGCTGGGGCTTGAGATCGTCGGTGTGGGAGAACCAAAAGAGGCTGTGGTGAAAAGCGAATTGGTGGTCACTTCCGGGCCGATCCTCAAGCACCCCCAGCCAGTTATTGAAAGAGACTGGCTCCCGCCCGGCGCCTTCGCCAGCGCAGTGGACTTCGACAGCTACTGGCAGCCGGCAGCCCTCGCGCAATTCGATAAGATCAGCACGGACGACCACGCTCAGTTCCAGTACTACCGCTCCGCGGGATATTTCCAGGCGACGCCGGACCCCTACGCAGATCTGGGGGAGATCGTCGCCGGGCTGAAACCCGGGCGCGAGCACCCCGGCGAGAGAACCATGGCGATCAACTTGGGGCTGGCCCTGGACGACATGGCAGTCGCTCCCGAGATCTACCGGCGGGCTGTAGAGGGCGGCATCGGCACATGGCTCCCGCTGTGACCATGGAGCGCAGCTCACAGGCGATCCGCACGGAAGACCTGAGCCGGGTCTTCAAGACGACGATCGGCGCCCTGCAACAGAAGACCAAGGAGAAGGAAAACGCCCCGGGCCTCATACCCGGGGCGTTTTTCGCCTGTGTTTCTATTAAGGATCAGTTCAATGGAACGACGTTTGCGGCCTGTAAGCCCTTGGGACCCTGCTCGACGGTGAATTCCACTTTCTGGCCCTCCATCAGGTTGCGATAGCCCTCGGTCTGGATGGCGGAATAGTGGACGAACACGTCCGGGCCGTCCTCGCGGGAGATGAAGCCGTAGCCTTTGTTCCCGTTGAACCATTTGACTGTGCCGATGATTCGATCTGACATTATTTTAGACTCCTTGTGTCTAGGTAAAGGTTACTAGTGATGCTTTGGTGGTTCCATCGGAGCAGTCAAACAAAAAATAGCCAAGGACTTGCGCCTGGGCCATTGTCTTACTTACGTCCAACGGTAACTCTTTGGCATCCTAACTGTGAAAATCTTACCAGTAAACATGAGATTTGTCAAATAAACTTTTAGAACACACAGGCTGCCTTTTTCTTGTAAGGTAACCGCTTGCTTCCGTTCGTGGACAGTGAAATCGTTGACGCATTGGTATACCACTTACGCCAGATCCGCGGCACGTTGCCCTTAGGTGAAGAAGTGGAAAGTCTGGAGCTTGCTGAGGACGGAAGAGGCGAGCGGGCGCCCATTCGCCTGGCAAGCGGGAAAAAGGTCGCCGCTGATCGCGTGTTGGCTTTCAGCCAGATCATCGGACGCCTGGGATAGGCTTCCAATCGAATGTCCAAAAAACCGCAACGCGTTCAGACAACTGGTGTTTCTATCGGTAGAGATGGCAGTCGTTCTCAGCCGTGATCCTCGCCATCGTTGCCCTCCTGGGCCAGCTGGCTATCGCAGCGCTGGCTCCTTACGCATTCTGGATCATGCTGATCGCCTTTGTTCTGCTCGCATTGGGAAATTTCGTCGCGGAGTTGTAGAGCATTCCAATTAATCGCTTGTGCTATCATTCTGGCTGCCAGAATTGGCGTTTCAATGGCAGGCGATTACGCTTCAAAAATCTATAATCGACCGTTACAGTAACGCCCAGAAACTCGAGACTTTCACAAACGACAGTTCCGCAACAATGTCCAAGGACAAGGAGGACCGTATGACCGACCAAATCACACCGAGCCAGTTCCACGAGGCCGAGGGCGTCGAGGACTGGCGCCTGACCAGCGAAGGCGCGACCGCGTTCTTCCGCACCAAGTCGTTCGCCGAGAGCGCTCGGTTCGTGCAGGCGATCAGCGAGCTGCAGGGAGTCGAGGATCACTACCCCGGCGTTGACCTGCGGCGCGACGGCGTGACTATCCACATGATCACGTACACCGACGACTACTTCGGGCCTAGCTGGCGTGACGTCGAGCTGGCTAGGCAGATCTCAGCAGCTGCACGGACGCTGGGCCCCGTCGCTGACCCGTCTGCGGTCCAGAGCCTGCTCATTATTCCGGGCGCGACTAACATCGCCGAGGTGATGCCGTTCTGGCGAGCGGTGCTCGGGTACGAGCCTCGGCGCGACAGTCCCGACGAAGACCTCGTCGACCCGCACGATCGCGGACCCGCGTTCTGGTTCGAGCAAATGAACGAGCCACGAGGCGACGGCGGCGGCGCGATTCACGTCGCGATCTGGGTGCCGTACGAGCAGGCGGAGGCCCGCATTGCGGCGGCGCTCGCCGCGGGTGGCCGGATGGTACGCGACGAGTTCGCGCCCTCATGGTGGACGCTGGCTGACGCGGCCGGGAACGAGGCCGACATCGCCACCACGAAGGGCCGCGCCTGAACGACCACACTGGCGTGATCCCGAGGCTTGATCGCTCCGGGTGAGCGCCGCGCCGACTGGCGCACGACCGATTGATGTTCTTGTCCTCCAGCAAACAACTACACGATAGAGAATAGCTATCGCCTCTCCACCTCCACCCACATCTGCTCCCCATCCGTCGTCAATTCGATCCACCCATTGCGGTCCGTCCGCAGCACCGTGTACCCCGCGACCCTCTCCAATGTCTCCGAGGATGGCAGGCCCTGTCTGTCGCCTGCACTTACGCTGAGCAAGACCACCTGCGGACGCAGCTTCTCAATCCAGCCCGGCGGGTTGAGCGGCGCGTAGCCGCAGTCCGCCAGCAGCAAGGCGCTCACCTGCGCCAGCGAGGGGTCCCCCTGAAGCGCCTCCAGGCTCTCGAAGTCCATCCCCAGCGGCAGCACCGCCCGGAAGCGGTCCCATTCCAGCAGCAGCGCCGCCCCCGGCCTGCCCGTCGCCAGGATCCGCAGGGCTGCCCCCTCCCCCAGATCCAGGACCTGCCCTGCCTGCGCTTCAACCGGGTGAATCCCAACTTCAGCCAGGGTTTCTCCTAACTCGCGCCCCGCCTCGGTCCCGTTCACTGGCCCCGCCCACAGCACATTCGCCGACGGGAAGCGCTCCAGGATCCGCGGCAGCCCGCCGATGTTCTCCTCCCCGGTTGCCGCCACCACCAGCCAGTCCAACCCGCGCCGCCCAAAGGGCAGCCGCCTCCCCAGCTGCGCCGACAGGCGCACCGCGCTCGGCCCGCCGTCGACCAGCACCGCCCTCCCGCCCGGCGTCCGGACCAGCAGGCCGTCCCCGCTGTCCACATCCAGGACCATCAGGTGCAGCTTCCCGTCCGGCGCAGCCAGGGCTGTCCGCCAGACGAGAGCGGTCAGGGCGAACAGCCCGGCCAGCGCCGCTCCCGGAGCGACCCGGCTGGAAAGCCCTTTCACCTGCGCCTCAGCAAAGGTCAGCGCAATCACTCCGACATAAAAGCCGACCACCACCGCCAGGCCCACGTAGCCGGTCGAGATCGACCCGCCGGGGATCCTCGCCAGCAGCTCCGCCACCCGGATGGTGTACGCCGCGAACGGCCAGGCAAGCCAGGCAAGAGACTGCCCAAGGGGGAAGTACACCGTCCCCAACAGCAGCGCCAGCCCGCCCAGGACCATCAGCGGCGGCTGGGCGGGCAGCACCAGCGGGTTGGCGACCACGGAGATCAGCGACAGTTTCTGGAAGTAATACAAACTGATCGGCAGGATCAAGACCTGCGCCGCCAGGGTGAACAGGAGGTACTCACCGACCGGTCGGGATAACCTCTGTGCCGCTTCCAGTGGCAGGCACCGGCTGGTAATACGCACGAAAGCCTCCTGGAGCGGCGCGGCGTACAGCACCAGCCCCAGGGTCGCGGCAAACGAGAGCTGGAAACTCACATCCCACAGGAGCCGCGGGTTGAAGAAAGCCATCCCCGCCGCCACAATGGTCAGGGTGTTGACCCCGACCTGACGCCGCCCGACCTGTCGGGCGAACAGCCCCAGGACGCCCATGACCGCCGCCCGCACCACGGCCGCCTCGCCCCCCACCAGGACCGCGTACAGAAAGATCCCCCCAGGGCGACGACCACCGCGCGCCGCGCGCCGAACTGTCCGCGCCCCAACACCCGGCGGAAGACCCCCACCAGCAGCCCCGCCAGGACCGTGATGTTGAAGCCGGAGATCACGATCACGTGGGCGGTCCCGGTGTCCCGAAACGCCTGGTAAACTGCTTCCGGGATGCCGCCCTCCGCCCCGAGCAGGATCCCGGCGAACAGGGAGGCTTCCGGGTCAGGCCAAAGGCGGTAAACTGCATCCATGGCGTGCGCCCGGTAAACGTACACCAGCCGGATCACGGGGTTTCCTCTCCCAGGGGAGACGCTTAAAATCCGGGCATTCTCCAGCTGGCTGTAGATGCCCTGGTGCGCCAGGTATCGCCGGATCGAGAAGTCCCCGTCCTCTGGGGGCGTGACCAGCGCGCCTTCCACGAGCAGCCGGTCCCCATGGTGCCAGGTCTCAGCCAGGGATCCCCCCTGGTCCTCCCAGACCCGCACCGCGACCAGCCCGTTCGCCGGGATTTCAACGCCCTCCTCCTGGAGCTGGATCCACTCGGTCTGCAATTTCAGGTCAGCATATCTGTCCCCAAATTCAGGGGGCTTCGCCAGCCTTCCGGAGACCCTGACCTGCGAAGGCAGGTCATTGTAATAGGCGACGCAGGAGGGAGAAGCCAGGTCGGGCTGTACAGCCTGGTATCTTGCAGCCCCCAGAAAGATACACAGCGGGAGCAGAGAATATGGGATGTTGGGGAGAGGAGAAACCGCACGCGTAAACCGCTGCGCATACGGATGACCAGCGACTGGCGGACAGGTCAACCGGGACCGGAGAATTCGCGAGATGATAGCGAGCAGGAGCGCGCACCCGGCCAGCCCCAACCAGGCCGCATGCGGAAGGCCCAGGTGGGCAGCCAGGACGATGCCGGCGATAAAGGCAATCCCAATCCAGAGGAGCGGCATCCTGTTCTCCAGCCCCGAGTGGAGGATGATATCAGTATAGGTTAAATCTCCCGTTCCGCAAGCTTTTCCCGGCAGGATCTAGCTGATTTCCTCTAAAGATGACCACGTTCGCCTTCCCCCTCACCCGGAGGGCTTAACATCACCCGCCTGATACGCCAACCTTCATACGTTCTGACGTTTCAACGTTCTAACCTTCCAACCTTCCAACGTTTAAACCCCGGGATCAGCATCGGCGTCCGCTCCCGATACCGCAGGTATGCGCCCCCAAACACCCGGACCAGCTTGCGTTCCTCGTACAGGGCGCCCACCACCAGGTAGAGGGTCAACCCCAGGTTAAACGCCAGCAGGTTTCCCGTCATCACGGGGGCCAGCCAGATGAACGCGAGCCCGGCAGTGTAGAGCGGGTGCCGGACCCACCGGTAAAGCCCCCCAGTGACGAGCTGCGGCGCGTCTTCTGGACTCGTTCCAAAGATTTGTTGGATGCCGAGGAAGGTCCATAGCCCAGTCTGGGCTACTCCGATGGCCAGGACGACCACCGCCGCCAGCTGTCCAGCGACCATCAGGTAAGCCCAAGGTGCGGGGACGGCATAAAGACGCCTGTCCGGCAGGGCAGCCACCAAGCCCAGGACCGGCAGGAACGTGATCGTCCCGAAGAAGTTGTAAGCCAGCCGGTACCAGCGTTCGACTCCCGGGCCAAACCACTCCCTGGCGCGCCGCTTGGCGCCCAGCGAAGCCAGTAAAGAGTGTACAAAGCCGTACATGAACACGGCGAACAAGATGATCAATTGAGATCTAAACATCAGTGAGCTTCCGTGTCTCTTTCAGGTGTATACACGAACCGGCGAACTCCAAGGGGTAATTCACCAAAATTAATCAGCTTCGCGATCTTTCGTGCATTTCGTGATCATTCTCGCGATTTTTCCCGTCTTTCGTGCATTGCGCGATTGTAGCCTGGCAGCTCGACCACCTCATCCCCGATCTGCAGCTGATAGTATGGAAACCATGCCACCCCGAACAGTTCAACCAGGATGTCTTTCTTCGCGGGGGAGACCGTGATCTCAGAAGACTGACCTGCCAGGTCCTCCCAACGCTCGTTGACTTCCTGTAGGGCAGCTTCCTTCTCCTTCTGCAGCGCTTCGATCTGCTTCTTGTATTCGAGGATCGCCTTCCGGGATTCTTCCACGTCTTCCCTGGCTTTCTCGGTCAGACGGCGTTTGGTCAGGGAAGTGGTGAGCGTGCGCCGCCGCCGTGTGAACAGGCTGAACACGTTTTCTGCGTGCGTGCCCATCTCCTCCAGTTTGCGCTGCGAGAGCTCGGTTTCATCGGCAGAGAGCTCTCGCTCCTCCCGCGCCAGTTTATCCTCGATCATCTTGATCTTCTTGTCGAAGCTGTCGGCGACTTTCTCGAGCTCCACGTCCCTCCCCTCCCTGGCGGTCTCGGCGCACAGCTTGCGGAAGTCTGCCTGGGAGACCTGGGGGCCTGCGTACACTTTCAACGCCTCGTTCGCGCGCACCTTCACCACCGCCGTCCGGTACACCCAGTCTTCGAAATCCCTCTTCATGGCGGACACGGTTTGGCTATCCGTCAGAGGCGCTTCAATCTCGCCATAGCGGCCTTGCGGGTCCGGCGCCTCACTCACCCGGGCCGGATCGACTGCGTCAGCCAGGTGCTCTTCCCAGCGCACGACTCCCCTCCGATCCGGCGCGTGGACGAGCGCCGTACGGCGAACCTCGGCATCCAGGTTGTACTTGCGGTCGAAGAAGCGCACGTTCGCCTGGGCTAACAGCACCGGCCTGTAGACCAGGCCGCGGCTGTGCGCCTCGTCTGGATAGGGGCGGTCTGCTGCCTGGAAAGATTCGGTGAAGGTCAGGTTGTTCGGCAGGACGTACTCGGCGATCCCGGCGGGCACCGCCGGCCGCGTGGCTGACCCGCCTGCGGGAACGGCTGACGCCACAGGTGCACTGACGGGTGCCGGCGGGATTCCCGGTTCGACGGTTTCGATCGGCTCGAATCCTACGGTCCCCGGTGGACCTGCTACCACCAGCTGGTTGAGGGCTTTCAGCTGCGAGCGCGCCAGCGGGCCAGCCAGGTAGCTCATCGCCCAGCGCGTCTGGAACAAGACTGGCTTCTTCTCGTGCACGTTGTGCAGCAGGAAGACCCGCTTCCCCAGGCCCGAGATCATGCGGTCGTAGACCCGGCGTTCGAGCCCCGGGCTCGCGCCTTCCAAACCGTCGAGCAGGCGCTGCTTGTCCTGGTCTGTCTGCAGCTTGCCGACGAACCAGGAGCCTGCATTCGAGAGGCCCTTGTAATCCAGGTCCACCGGGTTCTGCGTGACCAGCACCAGCCCGACGCCGAAAGCGCGCGCCTGCTTGAGCATGCGCAGCATCGGCTGCTTGGAGGGCGGGTTCTGGGTGGGCGGCAGGTAGCCGAAGATCTCATCGAAATAGATCAGAGCGCGCAGGCTAGGGGTGCCGGGCTGGGAACGCATCCAGGCTTCGACGACCGAGAACAGCAGTGTCACGAAGAACACGCGCTCGGCCTCCGGCAAGTGGGCGATGTAAAAAATGCTGTGCCTGGCTTTGCCTTCAGGGGTGTAGAGCAGGCTGGGAATATCCAGCGCCTGGCCTTCCAGCCAGACCTGGAAAGCCGGGGCAGCCAGGATGTTGTTGAGCTGCATGGCAAGCGAGAACCGGTCTTTCTCCGGGAAGAATTTGTCCACTTCGAACACGCCCAGCTTCGTGAAGGGAGGATTCTGGACCTGCAAGATCAGTTCACCGAGGTCGAGGTCGGCCCCCCGGCTCCAGGCGTTTTCGAAGATATTGGCCAACAGGATGTGCTCGCGCGATCGCACCGGGTCGATGTCAGTGAAACCCACCAGGCCGAGCAGGGCAGTCACCGTGCCCGAGATCTCTTCGCGCAGCAGCTCGCGGTTCTCCTCCCAGGGAAAGTCGGGTGCTTTCAAAGATGACAGGATGCTGACCGGATGACCGGTGTCCGAGCCGGGCGTGTACACCGTGTACTGGACCGAGTCGCGGAGAGCCCGGATCCGTTCGGGACCGATCCCCCAACCGGCCAGGCCTTCCCTCCAGGCCCGGGCAGCATCCTCCGCCGCCTGCTCGATCGACTTGCCCACCCGGCGCGCCTGGTCAGCGTTCACCCACGGCTGGAAATCCGCCGGCGCCAGCTCCGGGAACTGGAGCAGAAGGTTGGCAATATCGCCTTTCGGGTCGATCATTAATGCCGGGATGTTATTCAAAGCCGCTTCTTCCATCAGGTCCACGCACAACCCGGTCTTACCCGAGCCGGTCATGCCGACCACCACGGCGTGGGTAGTCAGGTCGTCCGGTGCGTAAATCAGCGGCTCTTCGGTGGCTTTCCCCTTTTCCAGGTCGAAGACCCGGCCGAGATAGAACCCAGCGCTGGTGTCCATAGCATCGCTCCTCAATCAGCAATGTAAGAGATCCGGTAGACCCTGCCCCCGGCGTCGTCCGAGAGGAACAGGCTGCCGTCCGGCGCGGTGACCAGGTCGACCGGCCGTCCCCAATGCGAACCCCCCCGCAGCCAGCCAACGGCGAAATCTTGGGTAGCGCCCGGGACTCCCTCCTGGACCGGGACCTGCACGACCTTATAGCCGACAGGTGTGCTGCGGTTCCAGGACCCGTGGTACGCCACGAACAGGTCCCCGCGGTACTGTTCTGGGAACTGATCGCCGGTGTAGAACTCCAGTCCCAGCGGAGCTGAATGTGCCTGCATCTCGACGGCCGGCCTTTCGACTCCCTGGCACGCGTCCGGCCTGCCGAGATCCGGGTCGATGATGCGCCCGGCGTGGCAGCCCGGCCAGCCGTATTCGCCGCCTTCCACGACGATGTAGATCGTCTCCGGCGGAAGGTCGTCACCCATCAGGTCCCGCCCGTTGTTCGTCGCCCACAGTTCCTTCGTCCCTGGTCGGAAGGCGATCCCGACCGCGTTGCGCAGGCCGCGGGCGTAGACCTGCTCGCCGCTCCCGTCTGGATTGTACCTCACGATCGCCGCCCTCCGTTCATCCGCTTCGACGCAGACGTTGCAGGAAGAGCCGATCGAGACGAACAGGCTCCCATAATCCGGGCTGAACAGCACTGTGCGTGTGGAATGCCCCCCGGCAGGCAGCCCGGGGATCACTACTTCGGACTGTCGGAACGCGCCGGAACTGTCCGGCTCGCTCAAGCGGAGCACGCGTGTGGTCTCGCCGACGTACAGCGAACCATCCACATAGAAGTCCAGGCTGCTGGGCCGCGCCAGTCCCTCGGCGACAACCTCGACCCCGTCGAGCTGCCCATCTCCGTCGCGGTCCGGCAGGCGCAGGATGCGCCCGGCGCCGCGCTCGGCGACGTACAGCTGCCCGTCCGGTCCGATCTCCAGCATGCGCGGGTCGTCGAGCCCTTCCGCATAGACGGAGATGGCAAAACCGGGCGGCAGGCTGATCGGGTGTTCCGGCGAATTCGGGATCGCGACCGGCGGTGGTGATGCCGTCTCCGCCAAAGGGATGTCCGTCGGGGCGCGCGCGGCCGGCATCCGGCTGGGCCAGCCGATGCGCAGCGTGCAGGCGATGAGAAGAAGAGGGAGCAGGACGAAAAGGCGAGAGCTCACTTTAGTTGATTCGATCATACCAGATGGCTGCCAGCCGCTGGATTATTGCCGCTGCGCTGTACTGAAGATACGCTGAAATTCCTCCAGGAACAGGACCGCGTTCGCTTCGCTGTGGATCACCAGCGTGTTCTCGTCGTTGCGCGTCCTGGCGTTCTGGCTGAAGTTGTACGACCCGGTCACAACGAACTGCTCGTCGATCACGATCACTTTATGGTGCATGCTTCCCGGGGTACCGTCCAGGCGGATGTCCAGCCCGTGCTTCAGGAAGGTCTCGTAATCTGACCCGGCGTTGCTCTTCGCCTGACCCGCGTCCACCACTCCCGCTACGGCGACTCCCTCCCCGGCGCGCTCGATAAGCGCATCTGCCAGGTCGTCGTCCGTGAAAGCGTAAGCCAGGAAATACACGCTTTGCTGCGCGCCCTCAACGAGCTCCAGGAGGCGATCGAGGGTCCCGTCATCCGGGGAAAAATAAACTTCGATGCGGGCACCATCCACACTGATGACCGGGTGCCGCCCGCCCTCCGGAGAACCCGCGCCGAAACGGCCTCCGACGAACATCTCGTTGAACTCCATCAGGTATTCCTCCGCCAGCTCGACCGAACGAATGCACACCAGGTTGTTATTGCTCCGGTACGCTCCGTTAATGGTGAGGTTCATGGATCCACTCCAGACCTCCATGCGGTCGACGACGGCGAACTTGTTGTGCATCAGGCCTCCCCCGGCGTCCCCGAACACTGGGACTCCAGCCTCGATCAGGTCCTGCACCTCTGGTTCCCCGATGTTCTCGCTTTCCACCACAACTCTGACCGCCACGCCCCGCCTGTGAGCGGAGATGAGGGCATCCCGGACAGACCATAGATCCAGGTCGTCTGCCGCCAGGTCAACGCTGACCCGAGCCGCATTGATCGCGTCCGCCAGGGCCGCGTCTGGTCCGCCGCGCAGGGATTCCGCCGCAGGACTGTCAGGAGTGGTGAAATAGACCGAGTACCAGCCTTCCTGGAACGTTTCAATCCCGCTCCCGGTTGGGCTTTCCAGGCCTGGCGGCGAGGCGCATCCCGTTAAGATAACCAGGAAGAACGGGAAAATCCACGCGGTCAGCGCCGCCATCTGCTTTCCCTCCCAACCGCAACCTGGTACTCTCCTCACAGTTTCGATAGTATAGCAGCTGATTCTATGTGAATTTTGCAGAAATCATGTATGATGAACGTCACTGTACCGGACAGGTGACATTTGTTAGAATGTGAATGCTCTTCTTATTGGATTGGGCGGGGTCTTTCCGAGGTGGGATTTTTGTGAACAATTGACCGCTGCGTTTCCCTGGGAACTCTGAGCACCATAACATGCCTTCACACATCGAAGGGGCGACGCAACAGGGCTCCAAGGAGGCATCTCATGGTAGCTGCACCCGTTCAGGTTTCCAGGCCGTTTCGATCCACCACGGCTCTCTCAAACTGGATCAAGGTCCTTTTAGGCGCGATCATCCTGGGTGTGCTGATCGTCTTTTTTACCTATTTCAATTTCACAGGGACGATCACCACGTACATGGAGAATCCGCCCAGAACGTTTATCGAAGCAAGCATGGCACAATCCAGGATTTACGGCCTCGCCACCACCTTCGACAACACCTACGCTCTCTTCAACATGTTTTATGTGCTGGCCAGCGTGGTGATTCAAATTCTCTTGTTGATCTGGATTTACCGCTCCGTCAGGAACCTGCTCGCGCTCGGCATCCAGGGGATGCGGTATTCTCCCGGCTGGGCGGTTGGCTGGTTCTTCATCCCCTTTGCCAACCTGATCGTGCCGCCCCTGGTCCTCACTGAGATCTGGAAGGCAAGCAGCCCCGCTGCAAGACCCGGTGACTGGCGCCGGGGGAGTCTCAACCTTTTTGTCCCCCTGTGGTGGCTGTGCCTGCTCGGGATGTCAGCCGCTCTATTTCTTTTGCCTTACTTCCTGAAGGATGCATCGGACCCGGCAACCACCGGCGACTTTTCCGCAATGACCACCCGGCTGACCGTGATTGGGATGCTGCAGATCGGCTGGGCGGTTGGGCTGATCGGATCCGTGGCAGGGATCACGTCCAGGCAGCAACTCAAGAATGAGTTTCATCTTTCAGAAGGAACGGCGCGTTTTTCTAATTTCGCCATACCCGAATCAGCCATCGATGGAGCGGCCTCAAGCCCGGAGGTTGGACCGCTTTCGGAAGTCGAGGTCAAAGTTTTGGAGTTGCTCAGCCGGGGCTGCATGGAAGATGAGATCGCCAGACAGCTGAGCCTGACGGAGGCTCAGGCGAGGCAGATCACGGAAGCCCTGTACAGCAAATTTGAAGTGAACAGGGTGGACGATTTGATCTGGGAGGCTCGCAAGAGAGAGCATTTAGCGAAGAATTTGTAATATCCAGGATCAACCAGGGTAAGGATTGGGCGGAGAAGTCCCGCCTGGCCCGTCGATTCCTGATCGATCTCTGCATCATCAGGTCGGTTTGAAGGACGCCGCCTAAAGGTTTGTGTTTTTTTGCGGCACTTTGTGCCGCAAAAATCCACAGGATCCTCCTTCTCCGCAAAGACGAAACGAAAAGAATATTTAAAAACTTTGCGTCTTGGTTTCTTTGCAACTCTGCGTTAAATCTCCCGTTTTCGAGTATTATAGTCGTGATTGTTATGAGCCAATCATTCCCTTCCTCTCACCCAGGCATGGGCGCCATCCCTTACACAGGCGGGACCGCCTTCCGGGTCTGGGCGCCCCATGCGGAGAAGGTCTGCGTCGCCGGTTCTTTCAACGGGTGGTCGAACTCGGCGAACTCGCTTGCCCGCGAGGTCCCAGGGTACTGGTCTGCTGACGTTCCGGGCGCCGCTCCCGGCGACGAATACCAGTTCGTAATTTTCTTTGAGGGAAGGGCGATCTGGCGCGTCGACCCTTACGCCAGGGTCGTGACCTCCTCCGTTGGAAACGCGATCATCTACGACCCGGTGTCCGATTGGGGCGTCGAGGCTTTTCAAATGCCTTCGTGGAACGAGCTAGTCATCTACGAGATGCACATCGGCACGTTCAACGACCAGCCGGGCGGCCCGCCGGGCAACCTGCGAGTGGCGATCGAAAATTTACCTTACCTGGCGGACCTCGGCGTCAACGCCATCCAGGTCATGCCCTCCATGGAATTTGCCGGCGGGTATTCCTGGGGTTACAACCCAAGTCTGATCTTCGCCATCGAACGCGATTACTGCGGACCGGACGCCTTCAAGGAATTCATCAAGGCCGCCCATGCCCACGGCCTCGCTGTCATCTTCGACGTGGTGTACAACCACCTGGGACCCAGCGACCTGGACCTGTGGCAGTTTGACGGCTGGAGCGAGAATGGGAAAGGGGGGATTTATTTCTATAACGACTGGCGCTCGGCGACGCCCTGGGGGGATACCCGGCCCGATTACGGCCGCGGCGAGGTGCGCCAGTACCTGCGCGACAACGCCCTGCTCTGGCTGGAGGAGTTCCGCGGCGACGGGCTGCGCTGGGACGCCACCGCCTGGATCCGCAACGTCTTCGGAAATGACGGCGACCCGGCCCACGACCTGCCGGACGGCTGGAGTCTGATGCAATGGATCAACGGCGAGATCGAGAGCCGCTTCCCCTGGAAGATCAAGATCGCCGAGGACCTGCGGGACAACCCCTGGCTCACCAGGGAGCAGACTTCAGGTGGAGCAGGCTTCGACGCCCAGTGGGATGCCGGCTTTGTTCACCCCATTCGGAGAAATCTCATCACTCCCGACGATGGGGCGCGGGACATGGAGGCTGTCCGGCGGGCTATCGAGCACCGCTACGACGCCGACGTCTTTCAGCGCGTGGTCTACACCGAATCGCACGACGAGGTCGCCAACGGTCACGCCCGTCTGCCGGAGGAGATCTGGCCCGGGAACGCCGCCAGCTGGCATTCCAAGAAGCGCTCGACCCTGGGAGCGGCGCTGGTCTTCACCGCCCCCGGCATCCCAATGGTCTTCCAGGGACAGGAGTTTCTGGAGGACCAGTGGTTCCACGACCAGGACCCGATCGACTGGTCTAAAAGGGATATCCACTCCGGTATCCTCCAGATGTATCGCGACCTGATCCGCCTGCGCCGGAATTGGTTCGACAACACGCGCGGCTTGAAAGGTCAGCATGCGCATGTCCACCAGGTCAACCAGACGGACAAAGTCATCGCCTTCCATCGCTGGGAGAACGGCGGCCCTCGCGACGACGTCGTCGTGGTCGCCAACTTCGGGAACCGGGGCTACGCCAGTTACACCGTAGGATTCCCGCGCCCAGGCCTGTGGCAGGTGCGCTTTAACAGCGATTGGGGCGGCTACGACCCCGAGTTTGGGGACCAATTCAGCTACGACACGGTCGCGGAATGGGGGGCGCAGGACAACATGCCCTGCCACGGGAACGTGGGGATCGGGCCGTATTCGGCGATCATCCTTTCGCAGAATGCGTGAGGGTGCGGTGCGTTTCGACATGCTCTCGATGCCTGGAGCTTTTCAGAGGCTACGCTTCGGAAGGCTCAGCGTACCTGGAGTTTATCAGGGCGTACGCTTCGACAGGCTCAGCATACCTGGAATTGATCAGGGCGTGCGCGTCGACAGGCTCAGCGCACGTAGTTTTCTTCTTCCGCCCTCTTCTTCCCCGCGACCTTTCCCTCCGCCCTGCGTATTATATCCATGGAGGTAAATTCAATGACAAGCGGGACACAAACCTACACTTTTAAACGCGCAGGCAACCCGGGCTGCCTGCTGCAGATCCTGTGGTTCCTCATCATCGGCTGGTGGCTCGGGCTGATTGCCCTTGTGGTCGCCTGGACCCTGAACATCACCATCCTCGGCCTGCCGCTCGGGCTGGCGATTCTCAACAACCTGCCCCTGCTCATCGCACTCCAGACCCCGACCTCGCAGGTGGTCGTCAGGTCTGGCGATCGGACCACCGTGCTGGAGGGCAGCCTGCCGCAGTACAACATCTTCCTGAGGGCGCTGTACTTCCTGGTGATCGGCTGGTGGTGGAGCTTTGTCTGGCTGCTGGTAGCTTACATTTTCTGCGCCACGATCATCCTGCTCCCTTTGGGCCTGCTTATGTTCCGCCAGGTGCCGTTCATGACGACTCTGAAGCGGTATTGATCCGCCGATGCCTTAGATCAAACCGAGCCGTCTCTCGACTTCGTCGTTGGTCCTTCGCCATTCGTCGGCGATCCTCAGCCCTGTGTCCTCTACAGCTCCGCCACCTCTGACAGCGCGCTTCAGGGCTGGTAGTGCACGTTGACGGCGATCCAATCGAGCAAAAAGTCGCGGGCAGTCGACGAGGCCACGTCGATCACCCTCACCCTGAAGCTCGCGTTGGAGAATTCAGACAGCACCCACCCTCTCCCCCAGGTGTCCGCCGGACCGCCGAGCACGTAGGTCGCTTCGCTCGCCGTCAGGACCGGGGTCGTTTTGGCGGAAGTCCAGGAAGAACCGCCGTTCCACGAAAGTTGAATACAGATCTTGGGGGAACCGGATGTGTTATCGACCTTTGCATCGAGACGGACCTCGATCCCTGTGACAGTGATCCCTGGGGGTAAGTTGATGTTGTAATCACGATAGATGTGCTTGTCCTTCCTGTTGTTCGTGCAGGCGGTGCTGGTGCCTGTCCCGCTGTCATTGTCGAGCGCGAAGGAGCCGTCGTCCGAGTGAGCGTTGCCGGGGTTGACCTCGTAGCCGTTCTTGTCGCCGGCGTTCTTCGTCACCGGCGCGTTGGCGGTGGGGCCGAGAAAGCCGGTGTTCCCAGGCGAGGGCGTCGGAGTGGGGGAAGGTGTAGGAGTAGGAGCAGGAGTCGGTGGCGGGGTTGGTCCGCCTCCCCCGCCAGTCGAGATCGCGACCACATCCGACGAATTCTGGAAGCGCAGGTCTTGGGCGATGACACGCAGGCGCAGGTCCGTGAATCCGGAGCCGGGAGCGGTCTGCCAGTTGAAGCCGGTCGCTATGCCCGGCAGATCTGCAACGACGAGGTGCCAGGTGCGCCCCCCGTCGTAGGAGGCATGCAAGTCAAAAGAGCGCAGCCCCTGATCATCGGTGGCGCTCCAGGCGATCGGGATGGCTGACCCGGCGGGGAAGCTGGCACCCTGAGTCGGCGAGGTCAGGACTACCGTCGGCGCGGCGTCGCCCACGCGCGAATCCGGACGGATGGTGAAATAGTCGCTGAAGAACCACTTGACACGGTTGAGCGAACCCGTCAGGCGCAGCCCGACCCGCGCCGAATCTGTGCTTACGAATGGCATACGCAACGGCAGAGGCAGGCAGTTCAGGCCCGTGTGCACGCCGCCCAGGGAAATCGTCCGCCTGCCGCCGTCCAGGAACAGAAAGCCATCGATCCCGGAGGCGCTGAAATCCAGCCCACTGGCTGTCCAGCAGATGTTGACCTCGCTGCCGATCGTGAAAGGACCGGTCAGGTTGCTGGTCAGCGTCAGTGTGCCGCTCATGTCGTTGGAGGGGATGAGGATCTCCGCTTCGTCCCAGCCCTCCTGCCCGGCGGTATCGACTGCGACAACCCGCAGGACAGGTACTGTTCCGCTGACCTGAAAGCCTATGTCCGGTACGGTCCATTCGAAAGCGCGCTGAGAGCCGGGCAGGTTGTCGGCGACCACGACCGTGCCCGCCTGGGTGGTAAACAGGATGCGCTGGGAGGTAACACCGATGTTTTCCTGGACGCTCCAGGAGAGCAATATCTTGTTTCCGGCTTCAGCCAGGAAGTAAGGCTCATTCAAGAATACCTGCGGGGGCGCGTCGCTGAAGTCCGGCGGGGAAGTGCGGAAGGGCTTGAAGGGCACGCCCGAGGCGATGGGGTCGCCGGTGCCGCGCGGGTTGTCCGGCGTGGTCGGCCCGCTGGGAGACCCCCACCAGTTGTAGGTGGCGTCCTGGGCCGTCTCAACCGCCAACGTGTTGCCGGTGAAGCTGTTGGGGTTGGTCTGCCCGTTGAGGTCCTTGGTGAAACCGACGACTGCCCCGGTGGTGTTGTCGATAAATTGAGTGCTTCGGATGACCACGCCTCCGACGACAGCCCGTCCGTTATCCCGCAGGATGGCGTTGTCGATGAATCTCGCCGGCTGCCCTTCGCTGGGGTAAATCAGTCCAAGTTCGCTCCCGTCGACGATCACATGCTCCAGGCGGTCGGGCACCATGATGTAATTCCACGCCTGAGAGGGGTCGAAGCGCTCGAAGATGACCGGGTTGCCCGGCCGGCCGCGCGCCACCAAAACGCCGTCCTCGAAGTCCAAGATCGCAAGCGGCCCCAATTTAACCGTGACGCCCGGCAGGACTTCCCACTTCCCGAAGAAAGACGGGCCGCCCAGGACCAGGTAGGGGAGGCCAAGGTCAGGCCAGGTCGCCGGCCCCCGCTGGTCTGAAGCGCTGGACACCTGGATCAGATTGTTCACGTTGCCCGTGGCTGGCAGGGTGCTGCCCGGGAGCAGTCCGCCGCTGCCGAGCTGGACCGGGTACTGGTTGTTCTGCAGGATCACGTTCGTCCCGAGGAAGTAGTTATTGCCTGCCTGGCTGCCGCCCAGCTCCAGGCCAGCTCCCGCCGAGTTCATTACGCTGACGTTGTCGATGTATATCGGTTGGTAGTCCAGACCGAGATCCAGCGAGCCGCTGTCCACGGTGACGTTGTTAATATATAGATAGCCCCGTTCCAAGATGCCCGAGGCGTTGGTGAAGCTCGTGTTGGTGAGCACCAGCGTGCTGTCTGAGATAAACAGGTCCACACCGTTGAAGTGGGACTGGTCGATGCGGATGAAAGTCGGCCTTCCCAGCAAGGTGGTGTTGAACATGGTTCCGTTCCCCTGGAAAGTAACCTTGGAGAACAGGAGCGTCCCGCCCGCAGCCGGGCGCACCTGGCCGGTGATGGTCGCGAAGGACAGGTCGAGCGTCCCGGGCACCTCCAGGGCTGGCGGGAAGACGGAGGGAGCCGTGACGAGGATAGGGCTGGCAGTCGTACCAGCGCCTCGCAGCGTCCCTTCGACGACCAGCGTGCTGTCCGCCTGGACCTGGATCTCGACTCCCGATTCGACAACCACCGTCCCACCTGCCACAATGACCTGCCGACCCTGGATCACAACCGGGCTGATCGATTGGTCCCACGTGACCGTCTCCCCAGGCTGCGGGAGGGGGATCGGACCCGCTGGTGGAGTGCCGACTACCAGCGAATCGATTCCCAGCAGATAGCCTTCCAGGTTGCAGAAATCGGCCTCCGGCAGGAAGTAGCGGAAAGCAAGCCGTCCGGGACCGGGCAGGGAGATGGTCTGCTGCTCCCAGGCGCGGAAGCCAAACCTCTGCCACTGCCAGTCGAGCAACACGTCTGTGAAGTCGCCCACTTCCATGGCGTCGGAACCGTTATTGGTGCCTCCCGAAGGGGAGTAACGCACCTGAACCTGGTCGACGCGGGCACCAGAGCCGCCGATCAGGTAGAAGCTCATCGGATCGCCTGCCGCCTGGTCTGGAATGGGAGGCAGGATAGCCCAGTTGCTGATGACAGCCTGCTGGCTGCAAACCGTGCTCGCGTAGTTGGCGGCGAGGTATCCGTTGCCAACTTGTGCGCCGCTGATCAACCCAAACCAGCTCTTTGGGCCGCGAGGCTCGCTCTGGTTGCGGAAGATCCAGCCGGCTGCGATCAGGTTGGAAGTCCCGTCCTCGCCTAGGTTCACTGGCCCGACGTCCTCGAAGCCCTCGCTGTACGAAGCGCTCGCTGCACTGGCGCGGGGGATGCGCAGGTCACCACCAGACAGGTGCCTGGAAACCAGGCTTATCACCACCAGGAATAGACCGGCGACGATGATCCGGTGTTTAGATGCAAAGGTTGGACCGTTCATCTCGTTCCTCCACCAGAGGTACTCTTCTCGTGGTATGCGCGGCGTTGCCGACGTTCATGCCACGAGAGATAATTACCGGGCAGCATATGTCTGGCTGGAAGGATTTTTAGCCAGCCATGTATAAGCAGCATTCGATATAATCTTAAGGAAATGTGGACCAGAACAGGGTTAATATCGAGAGAGATTCTAAAATCCGCCTCGCCGATCACCATCTTGCAGGACCATGTTCGAAGGATTTCGCTTATCGAACTCCGGCAATAATATACGCTGATCCTGCAGGGCTGGATTTATCCTGATCCAGCCAGAGCGGTTTGCCTTAAGCCTGCCTTTCACATGAAGCGAGATCACCCAAATCTAAAATCCCACCACCGGGTCCAGCGCCAGCGAGCCCGCCCCCGTAAAGATCAGCGCCAGCGAGCCAGCCAGCAGGGCAAATTCAAACTCCCAGCCGGAAGTCTGGCCTCCGACGAAGGGAGCCTTCGCCATCCTGATCTTGACGAGCCAGATCGCCACCAGCATATCAATGACGAAGGCGAGTCCAAGGACCCGCGTCCCCACACCAATGATGACCAGTACGCCCCGGACGGTTTCCAGCAACCCCACGACTCAGGCAAAGAAGCCCGGCAGGGGAATGCCCAGCTGCTTGAAGAAGCCGGTCACCCCGGCAATGCCGCCCATCGGCGAGCCTGGATTGAGCTTGGGCAGGCCGTGCGCCAGGAACACCAAGCCCAGGCCGATGCGCAGGACCAGCAGACCGATGTCGCTGTAAGGCGCAAAAATATCCTCTAACATAGATTCCTCCAGATGAGATTCTAAACCCAACAAATGTAAGTTATTAGACATATGTTGTGTATTTATATCTTACGTGGTAAAATCTATCCTATCAAGGATCAAAATTCCACGCATGTTGGATAAACGACATAGAGACTGATATGTTGACGAAACCGGGAAGGACACAGGATCTCAGGGTGAGGCGCACCCGCCATCTATTGCAACAGGAGTTCTGGAAGCTGCTGGAAGAGAAGAGCTTCCAATCCATCACGGTCCAGGACATCACCGAACGGGCAATGGTCAACCGGGCCACTTTTTATGATCACTTCGCGGACAAATACGCCCTCCTGCAATTTTCGATTAGTGAGTGGTTCAAAGAGACACTCCAGAGCCGGCTGCCAGAGGACTTCAAAGGAAGCCCGCAAAACCTCCAGCACGTCATCCTGACGGCCTGCGAGTTCCTCTCCCGGCTGCGCCGCCACTGCCTGCCGCGGGATGCCCAGATCCTGCCGCTGGTCCAGACCACGATCACCGAATCCATGGCCAGGATCCTCCTCGAATGGATTCGGGAAGCCAGGACCGACAAACCTGCGAACGGCGTCTCACCGGAGTTAGCCGCAACGGTTGCCAGCTGGGCGATCTACGGGGCAGCATTCCACTGGAGCCAGCAGGAACGGCAGGAACCCGCGGAGGCATTCAGCCTGCGGGTCCTCCCCATCATCACTGCCAGCCTGGGCAGACACGCGAGCTTCGCGAATCCATAATCGTCCGAAGTTCCCGTTCTATTCTTTCCTTGCCACCCCCTGGATTCTGTTCTATACTATCAATCAAACTAAAAATATCAAGATTGGACTTTTTCTATTGAACTCATTTGGGAATCTCGGATCCGCCCCCAGAACGCTGACCTTCCTCTACACCGACATCGAAGGCAGCACGCAATTGTGGGAACAGCACCCGGATGAAGCCAGGCGGGTCGTTTCCTGGCTGGACCGGGTCCTGCGGCAGGCCATCGATTCACACGGGGGTACGGTGTTCCGCACAGTGGGCGATGGTTTATGCGCAGTCTTCGCCAACGCCTCGAACGCGCTGGCTGCCGCACTGGACGCGCAAACCGCGATCCAGACGCAGGAGTGGGAGGAGATCGGCGAGGTCCGGGTCAGGATGGCGCTTCACACGGGCGAGGTGGAGGCGCGCGGCGGCGATTTCTTCGGCAGCAGCCTCAACCGCATGGGGCGGCTGCTCGGAGTAACCCACGGCGGGCAGACGCTCCTTTCTCATGCCACTCAGCTCCTGGTGCGCGGTTCACTGCCTGCCGATGTCGAGCTCATCGATCTGGGCGAGATCCGGCTGCGAGACCTGTCGTACCCCGAGCACGTATTCCAGCTCAGCCATCCGAAGCTGTTCTCCGATTTCCCGCCTTTAGCTTCGCTGGACCGTCGACCGAACAATCTCCCCGCCCAACCGACGATTCTGATCGGCCGGGAGAAGGAACTGGCGGAAATCCTGGAACGCCTGGAATCCAGGGACGTGCGGCTGCTGACTCTCACCGGCCCTGGCGGCACGGGTAAGACCCGGCTGGCGCTCCAGGCATCCGCTGAGCTGATCGACCGGTTTCCGGATGGAGTCTTCTTCGTCGACCTGGCCCCGGCTCGGGATCCAGACGCTGTGGTCGCCGCGATCGCCCGGACGGTCGGGCTGCGGGAGATGAACGACCAACCGCTCCTGGAGACGCTTAAGGATCATCTGCGCAAACGGTCGATGCTGCTTCTGCTGGACAACTTCGAGCAGGTGACGGTGGCTGCACCGCAGGTGGCAGGTCTGCTCCTGGAATGCCCCAATCTGAAGCTCCTGGTGACTAGCCGGGAGGCCCTGCAAGTGCGCAGCGAACACATCTATCCGATCCCACCGCTGAAATTGCCCGATGTCCGTCACAAACGGATCGACCTCGAACAGCTGACCCAATACGAGGCGGTCCGGTTGTTCATCGAGCGCGCCAGGGCAGTCAAACCCGACTTTCACGTGACGAATGAGAATGCACCCGCGGTGGCGGAGATCTGCATCCGGCTGGACGGGCTCCCACTGGCGATCGAGCTCGCCACAGCGAGGATCAACCTGTTCTCGCCGCAAGCCTTGCTCGACCGTCTTGAAAGCCGGATGAAGATCCTCCGGGGTGGAGCGCGCGACCTGCCTGCCAGGCAGCAAACGCTGTGGGACACGATCGACTGGAGCTACGAACTGCTCGAGCGAGGAGAACAGCGGTTGTTCGAGCTGCTCTCGGTCTTCTCGGGCTTCACTATCGAAGCGGTCGAGGCAGTGCTCGAAAGGAACGACGCCTTTATTGATGAGGGAGTGGATGCCCTCGATGGACTTTCTTCGCTCCTCGGAAAAAGCCTGATCCGGCAGTTCGATCAGAATTCCGGCGAACCACGGTTTCTGATGCTTGAAACGATCCGCGAGTACGCCGGAGAGCGATTGGAGCAGAATCCGGAATTCGCCGCCTCTGTCCGCCTGGCTCACGCCGCCCATTACGTTTACTTCGCGCAGAGTCGCTGGGAGCGTATGGCAGGGAGCGATCGAGGTGCAGCGATCCGTGAAATGGAAGCTGAAATTGAAAACCTGCTTGCTGCATGGCGTTTCTGGATTGGGGAAAAAGATCTCGAACAGCTCGAAAAGATGATCGACAGCCTCTGGCTGTTCTACGACGCACAAGGTTGGTACCGCGGGACGATCGAGCTGACGACCAGTTTATTGGAGGTTGTATCCACCCTGCCGCCCTCGCCGGAGCGGACCAGACAGGAGATCGTGTTGCAAACCAGCCTGGCGCGCGCTTTGCTGGCACTGAAAGGTCCCACCGAGGAAGTGGAGCAGGCTTACAGCCGGGCTTTGGGGATCAACGATCGGGGAGGCGAAATCCCCCAGGTCTTTCCCGTCCTGCGCGGCCTTTCGAGCTATTATCTATACCGGGGGGAATTTCAGAAGGGCGCCCGGATTGGAGAACAGATCCTGGCCCTGGCCGAGCGCCTCGAGGATCCGGTCATCCAGGTGGAAGGACACCTGGTGTTGGGATCCAGCCTTGCATTCATCAATGAATTGGACCTGGGGATGGAGCACCTGGAGAAGGCGATCGCTGAATATGATCCAGACCGGCGGCGCACGTCTCCCTTCCGGCTCGGCAACGACCCCGGGGTGGTCGCGAGGACAACTTCCGCCTTATTATTGTGGATGTATGGGTTCCCAGATCGGGCGGTTGACCGATCGGAGGAAGCGTTAGCCCTCGCCGAGAGGCTCGGACACCCGATAACCACCTCTTACGCGCTTTTTCACACTGGACTCCTCCGTCTCTGGAGAGGGGAATTGGAGATCGCCCTCGAGCGGGCAAAGGCACTGGTGGATCTCGCCAGCCTGCACGAGTTCCAGATCTGGATCGCCCTTGGGAACTGCTTGTTTGGTGCGGGCCTAGCAGGCACAGGTCGGGCAGAGGAGAGTCTGGAGCACATCCAGAAGGGCATGGACCTGTACCAAGGACTGCGCACCCCGCCAGTCTTCTGGCCGCAGCTCCTCCAGCTCAAAGCAGAGGTGCTCGGCCAGGCCGGGATGCCCCGCGAGGGGCTGGCAGTGCTCGAGGATGCGATGACCGGAGCCGGCACCAATTCAGGAGATTCGCTGGCGACAGAATTCTACCGTCTCAAAGCGGAATTTCTCCTGACCCTTTCATCGGATAACCAGGGTGAGGCGGAGGCCTGGTTGAACCAGGGTCTTCAAGTCGCTCGAGAATCTGGCGCCAGGATGCTCGAGCTGAGGTCGGCGTTAAGCCTGGCAAAGCTGTGGAGAAGCCGAGGAGAAAAAGAGCAAAGCCGAGAACTGCTGCACGAAGCATATGGGAAAATGACAGAGGGCTTCAATATCCCCGACCTCAGGGAGGCCAATGCACTGCTGGAAGAATGGGCATGAGCATCAACAAAAAAGGAGCATTCAATGCCGGTTGAAAAGGTCGAAAAATCTGAAGAGAAATGGAGAAGAGAGCTCACCCCCGAGCAGTACTATGTCATGCGGCAGAAGGGGACGGAACGCGCGTTCACCGGCCGGTACTACAACACGAAAGAACCGGGCGTCTATCTCTGCGCAGCCTGCGGGCAGCAGCTGTTCAGCTCCACCCACAAGTATGACTCCGGCACCGGATGGCCGAGCTTCTGGCAGCCTCTGGACGAGGCAGCCGTTGAGACCGAGACCGACCGCAGCCACGGAATGGTCCGCGTCGAGGTGCACTGCAGCCGCTGCGGCGCACACCTGGGCCACGTCTTCGAAGATGGCCCTCGGCCAACCGGTCTTCGCTACTGCATCAACTCGGTCAGCCTGGATTTCAAGCGGGAGTGAAGTCGTTCAGGGTAAAATCCACAAATCCGGCTCGTCCAATTCCACCGCGGGCTCCAGCCGCTTCAACCTGTCCTTCCGCTCCGCCTCCACCGCCATGACCACGAACTGCGCGGCTGCCGCCAGGTCCTTCGGAGAAAGCGTCACCGGCGCGAATTTTACGAGGGGTCCCTCGTTCAGAGATGGTGGGTTTCTCAAGAAACCGGTCGCGCCGGCGAGCAGCTCCTCCAGGTTCGCGGTGTAGGCCGGGATCACGAACAATCTGTCCTTCCCCCAGAAATCCTCGACCTCCCGCTCGATCTTCCCGGATTGCCCCGAGTAGCTTTCACGGCGTATGCTGACCCGGCCGCGCGCCACCCAGAAAGGCTTACCGGCCTGGTTGGGACGGATCTCAGCGGAATAGTGGATGTCGAGCGGTTCCAACCCCACCTGTTCATCCAATACCAGCCCTTGCCCGCATTGCGCGCAAACCCAGGCCACTTCCTCCGGATCGGCTGGCACTGGCGTCTCGCAGCGCACGCAGCGCAGGGGGATGAGCCTGACCTGGGTGCTCACCGGGAGAGATCCTTCAGCATCCGTAGACCATCCGAAAGGCTGAACGCGCCCTTTGGAGACTGGCCACGCTTCACCTGCCTCCGGAATTCATAAATCTCGCCGTAGCGGAATTTCCGGTAGGCCTGCACCATCACCCCGATCCCCGCGCCGATCAGGGCCAGCCCGAAGAAAAACAGCCCGCCTTCATCGTCACCGAAGCTGGCAGCGAAGTAGAAGGCCAGCGCAGACGCATCCACCGCAATCAGCGCGCCGAGCGCCATGCCCCCAACGAGGATCGCCGCCCGGAAGAGGGTGGAGCCGGGCGCCTTCCCGTACAGGACCTGACCGCTGTAGCCATCCACTGCCACCTGGTAAGCGCGCCCCTGGTACTCGTAGCGCAGGACCCAAAGGGGATAATAGACGATCCCCATCCGCTGGCGCAGATGGCGCACGAAGATCTGGCCGATGCGGTCCAGGTTGGCTTTGTCTTCCACCCGCCTACTGAACTCCTGCTCGGCATCCTTCCGGGCTTCGCTCAGTAGGCCCACGGGTTCGAAGACCATCCCGGCAGTGTGCAGGGCATCGGCGTCGAAAGGTTCGAGCTGCGGATCGATGCGCGGCACCGCCTCCACGCCGAATTCACCCACGTCGCAGGCCGCGGCGTTCCAGGTCATGTCCTCGACCACTTGCACCTCGCGCGGCTCGTAACGGGCGTCGTCGCCGCTGCCGACCTTCTTCTCTCCGAAGACCCAGCCCAGCACCCGGCTCCAGGCGACCCAGAAAGGCAGATAGGCGACGAAAGATTCGGTCAGCTTCGCGCTGCGTACTGCCTGCCCGGCGATCGCCCGGCTGCTGTTCAGAAATTTCCGGAGAACCGCTTCGGCGATTTCTCGGTCCACTTTCAGCGGCACCTGGTACCGAAGCAGGCCGCGTTCTCCCTTGACCATCGAGCGCAGATCGCAGTATGGGCAACGTACGATGACCTGCCCCTCCGGGATCGGGACCATCCCTCCACAGTTGGGGCAGGCCAGACCCTGCGCGGCTTCACTCGCTTCCTCACGGGAGGCGCTCTTGTCGACAGGCAGCTTCTCCTCGACCTGCGATCCTGGCATGGGGGTCACTTCGACCTGCTCTTCGGTCATACTTTCGCCGCCACCCACGTCGCCAGCCCGAACAGGGCCGGAGCGGCGATCACTCCCAACCCGGTGCAGCCAATCAGCCCAAGGCTGAAGCCTTCGCCGCCGTCGATGATCGCCCCGATCACTGGAAAGGTCGCCAGGCACAAAAAGACCAGCGCCGAGACTCCCCCCGCCAGGCGGTACGGATATTCTGCCTTGGCCGGAAAGATATTAGCGATGACGCTCCCGGTGGCTCCCTCCACCATGGCTGTATATAGATTGCCCTGAAAGGAATATTTGAAGGTATACAGCGGGATGTGCACGAGTGCCCGCTCGACGAGCTGCACTTTTGGGATGTTCTGCGCAGCCAGCCAGCTGAAAGCTGTCTCCAGGGGGACCGTGGGAGGGTGCGACTGCGCTTCCAGCGATTCGTCGTATCTACGAAGGTCACCCGCGGGCAGCTTCAGCCGGCGGATCTCCGTGACCGAGGTGGCTGCAGCCGGAACCTGCAGAAACTGCTCGCTGCCGTTTTCGAAGCGCCGCTTGAAGTGCCAGACCGGAAAATATTCGAAGGAGCCCCCTTGCAGCTTCGCCTTCTTGTCCAGGTCTTTGACCGTCTCGTTGCCCGCCATCCAGCGCGCCAGCGATCCGCGCGCTTGCTCCTCGTTCAGGGTCGGCGCCAGATACCAGTGGAAAACGACCTGGGACTTATCCAGGTACACAGTGGAACTGCAGAAGGGGCATGTGAGGAAGATCTGGCCTTCATCAGGGTGAAGCTCGCCGCCGCACTGGGTGCACCGGAACTCCGTCATTTGTGGGCTGTCACTCATCGGGCCAATTATAGCAACCCCCGCGAAAAAACGCTATAATATCCCCCATGTCCGCCGAACGAAGCACTTACCCGATCGAGATTGCTGGGGTCATCCGCCAGCTGCCTCTGTTCGAAGTCCAGCCCGGACTGCGCATTGCAGTGCTCAACATTCTGGGCGACACTGAGCTGGTCGAAGCCTGTGCAGCAGCTTTGGCAAGAAAACTCGACGGCGTGGACTACGACGTCCTGGTCACTGCCGAGGCCAAGAGCATCCCCGTAGCGCACGCCCTCTCCGTGGAGACAGGCAGGCCGTACGTCGTCCTCCGCAAAGTCTACCGCCCCTACATGGGGGAGACCATCCAGGCGGAGACCATCTCCATTACGACCGGGAAACCGCAGTCGCTATACCTGGACGAGAAGGATCGCGACCTGCTGGCAGGGAAGCGCGTGATCCTGCTGGACGACGTGATCAGCACCGGCTCGACCCTGAATGGGATGAAGCAGGTGGTCGAGAAAGCCGGCGCGCGCGTCGTCGCCGAAGCTGCCATTCTGACCGAGGGCGAGCAGTCGCGCTGGTCGCACATCGTATCCCTGGGTCACCTGCCGCTGTTCACGGACTGATCACTCCCGGGTCCTGTCAGGGGGAAAACAAACCACGACGACTGGCCTGCCCTGCAGATGAGTCAAGAACACGGTCCGCTCCGCCTCCCCATTGAGCTTCAGCCTCCGGAGCAATTCTACCGGCTGGATCGGCGAGCCGCGCTTCTTCACCACCACCCGGCCCACACCTCTTTCTCTTAGGTAAGCCCGCAGCGGTTTGACCCCGAACGGAAACCAGTCTTCGATCCTCCAGGTCCGGGCAAAAGGCGTGGCGATCAGGTCGTCCCCGGTCAGGTAGGCGATATCCGGATCGAGCTGGGCGGCGTTCAGGGTCGCTCCCAGGACCGCAACCAGGCCGGCGCGCATGACCGCCGGGTCAGGCTCGTACAGGTAAACCCTCGGCTGGCTGAGCGGAAGGGGGCCCTCCCTGCCAGAGCCCTTCAGCGTGTGCGCGCCGGGCAGCACGGTCGCCCTCCGCGTGGCTGACCTGAGCGGCCCGAACCACAGGACGGCCTCTTTCAGCTCTCCGTTCAATGAGATAAACTCCACCTCAGCCTCGAATTCGGACAGCTCGCTCAGGTCGACGCCAGGGGAAATTTTTACGCCCAGCGCGGGAAAGTCTGCGAGCCAGGTCTTTACAACTGCCAGCGGCGGGGAATAGGCGCGGACTGAGAAGACTCTCTCGGAATCACGCCGCCGGGAGGGATCGAAGAACAGCGCGATAGGTCGGTCAGGGGAAAGCGGCAGGTGCCTCTCAAGGTCAGCCCGGACCAGCCCTGTACGTTCGTTCAAGCCCAGAACGCCCAGGTTCTCTCTCGCCATCGCCAGCCTTAGAGGGTCCCTGTCTACCCCAAGGGTATGGGTCACCTGAGCCAGCGCGATCGTGTCCCCGCCGACGGAGCAGCCCAGGTCCGCAACCAGGCTGGATTCACGGAAGCGTGTTGCACGATAGGACGCCACTTCGTAAGGCGTCGCCTGTTCGAGCGCCTCGCGCGTCAGGTACAGCTTATCAGCGAACGGGAACTTGCCGACCGCCTTCCTACGCAGGATGGCTGTCTCCAGGGCAGCCCGGGCGAGGTCCGGCGGATAATCGTGCGCCAGGCGCTGGAAACAGGGCAGGTAGTCTTCTTCACGCGGCGCGAGCGCCATCGCGGCCTCCAGGGCGGCCTGGCCGGTTCCTGTCAGAAGGGATCGAAAGCCCATTATGTCCACACGGATATTTTAGTGGTTTTCTGTAAAATCAGGATTGTAGAAAACCCTCCCGCGGTCTATAATTGGAGTGTTTTTATCTAATATCAACCAGGAGGATTTCATCCATGAAAATTCAATTCGTCCGGTTCGGGGGGTGGAGCGCCATTATCGTCGGAGTTCTTTCCCTCCTGTATGCATTGTTCTACCTGGTGATCGCCAGGCAAGCCGAGTACGCCGGGAACCTGGGCAGCTGGGTCATCCTGGCAGTCAGCGGCGTCTTCTCCAGCGCCGCCTACGTCGCGCTGTACCAGATCTTGAAAACAAAGGGTGGAGGTCTCGAGCTTTGGGCGCTGGTGCTCGGAGCAGTCGCCAGCCTGGCCACCCTTCAGCATGGGACTTACGAGGCTCTGCTCGTCCGGACGATGCGGTTTGCCGATGGACCCACCCGGGAGGCGATCGACACGGCACGGCGGCTCTTCTCCGAAGTCGATCCGGCCGGGTTGAGTGCATTCCTCCTGATCGGGATCACAACTTTCCTGTTCAGCTGGCTGATCCTCCGCAGCGGGGATCTGCCAGCTGGCCTCGGCTACCTGGGCATCCTCAACGCAGTCCTGCTGGCAGTGCTCTTTATTGCGAGCGCAAATACGATGCGAACGCTGATCCTGATATCGGGTGGACTGACCTCCGTGGTCGTCGGCCCGGCCTGGTGGATCTGGCTCGGCGTTTCGATGCAGAAAACATAGCGTCTGGACAACCCTCGCCCCAACATACGAACGGTCGAAATCTCCTGTGGGACAACCAGTTAAGCTCGGCGGATACGTCGCCATGGCCGAGAGCGCCTGGGTGGGAAGCGTCCAGGCCTCGGAAGCCCTTGAGCCGCTGCGGTTTGCCCCGACTGCCTTTGCGATCACTGCCACTGCCGAGACGCTGGCCCTGACGGCTGCGCTTCTTGTCAAACTCCGTAGATTAATTGCCGCCCAACCAGGGGATAGCGGATAGGGGAGGAACACCCGTCCCTTGTCTCTCTACCCTCTCTCCCCCTGCATGATGTTCGCTGCCCTCCGCCCGATCTCGACGGCGAAATTCGTCCCCCGATCCCAGGGATAAACCTGGCTCATGCCGGCGAAGTACAGCCCCGGGAGGGGCGTCTGGATGGCCGGGATCTTCCGGGAATGGTCCACTTCGGGGATGGGTTGGGCGTAGCCGGTCCGGAACAGCCAGCTCTCCTTCACCCAGGACGGATCGAACGCCGGATTGAAGCGCGGCAGGGTGGGCAGGAAGCGGTCGAGCAGTTCTTCCTTGCTCAAGCGGAAGTACTCGTGGCCTGGGTCCAGGTAATCGCCGATGTATACAATGTGCTCGCCCCCAAAATGCCTCGCCGGGACGAAGTTCGTGTGTTCGACCAACGCCAGGTAAGGATAGCCGGCTGACTTGGGAAGGTTGAACCAGTAGTAGCCCTCTTCGGAAAGCTGTCGTCTGAGCGCCAGAATCAGCACGACCGCCCCCATGCTCTTGAGGTCCAGCAGACCGCGCAGGTAGGATTCCGGAAGCCCGGGCGCCAGCCGCGCCAGGAGGGCAGGGGATGTGGTCACCAGGCACTGGCCGAATTCCTGGGTTTCTCCGGCGAGCGAGAGCGAGATGGTCCCGGGCGGCTCACCCTGGATGTGGTCCACCGGGGTCGAGAGATGCATCGTGACCCCTATCTCCCGCAACCGTCCTGCGAAGGCGTCGGCGAACGCCTGGAATCCACCTTCGAAGGTGCCCAGACGGGTGGTGCGCGCTTTCAGCCGCGCCCACATCCAGGCCATGTTGACGTTCTTGTAGTGCGGCCCGAATTTCCCGATCAGGAGGGGCTGCCACATCAGTTCATACACGCGGTCGCCTGCCCACCTGCGCATCCAGCTGTCGGCGGTCACCCGTTCCAGCGCCTGCCAGTTGTTCGTCAGGCGCAGGTACAACCCGACCAACCCGAACCGCGCCTTGTCGATCCCCCAGCCAAGGCCGGGGAAGCGCAGGGCCGTCAGGATCGAATCGAATGGGTAGAACTTCCCCTTGTGATAGACCACCGTGTAAGGTCGCGGGAAGAGCACCTTGTCCCGCCAGCCCAGCTCCTCGATGAGTCCTAGGATGTGCCGGTCTGTAGCAAACCAGTGGTGGTAGAACTTCTCGACCGACCACTCCCAGTGCGGCTGTTTAAAACCGCTCGCCAGCCCGCCTACGGTTTCGCTGGCCTCGAAGATAGAAACGCTGTTCCCGGCGCGCGCCAGGTCATAGGCAGCTGCCATCCCCCCGATCCCCGCCCCGATGATCGCGATCCGTTTACCTTCCATCAGCAACTTTTTCCATTGGAATGAGATATGCCGGACAACCTGGCCTCCCAACTGATGGCGCGAACAAGCCTGGAGTTCCTTTCTCCGGCACTGTTTCCAACTCAGTCCTCTGCGCCAGGCACGCTGCTGGTCTCGCCGCGCAGCTTCCGGATCTCTGCCTGCCAGCCGATGCCGGCGCGAGCGAGATAAAAGGCGCCCAGGGCGGTGATGGGCAGCCACAGGGCGACGTGCAGGATCAGGGTGTAGCCAGCCGCCGTGGCGTGGTCCACGCCGTACGCTACCAGGACGGCAATCCCCGGCGCGTCGAAGGTGCCCACGTAGCCCGGTGCGGATGGGATCGTTGTCGCCAGGTTGACGATCCCGTTCATCAACATGAGCGTGAAGAAGGTGACGTCGAACGGGAATGCCTGCATGACCAGCCAGTATTTGGCAGTCTCGAGCAGCCAGATCGCCGCGGAGGTGAGGAAGATCATCAGCGCGTCGCGGGACGAGCGCAGACCTGCCAGGCCTCCCAGGAACTGCTCCGCCAGGTCCAGGACTCGATTCCGGAACCTGCCGGGGATGGTGCGCTTGCAAACCCAGTCGACGACGCGCAGCGCACGCACCGGGAACATGGCCCCCGCCAGGAAGAGCACCAATGCGCCTAGGAACCCCCCTGCCCCCCACAGCGCCAGGGATTGGATATTCCCGATGAAACCAGATGAAACTGTTAAACTGGCCAGCTCGGGCAGGTTGAGGAAGACGAACCCGAGCATGACCACGCCGTCGAAAACGCGCTCGACGATGATCGTCGCCAGGGAGGCCGAGATGGGCACCCGCTCGAAGCGCCTGAGCACCAGGGCGCGCAGGACCTCGCCCGCGCGCGCCGGGTAGATGTTGTTGCCCATGTACCCGATGGCCGTGATCGGGAACAAGACCGGGGCGGAGACCGATTTCACCGGGCGCAGCAGGTAGTGCCAGCGCCAGGCACGGATCCACACCGCGACGAAGTAAACCGCCACCCCGGGAAACAGCCACCAGTAGTTGGCGCCTTCCAATGCGACCCACACCTCCCCAAGGTGCAGGCCCCGCAGCGCAAAATAAAGAAAGACCGCGCTGACCGCGACCCCGAACCAAAAATGCCAGCGTCTCATTGCGCGAATTCTACCACCTTCACTATAATATCCGCATGAAAGCCGTCCCGACACCCCAACTGAACCAACCGGCCCCGCCCTTCCAGCTCCCGGATCTGGAAGGCCGCCTGCACGACCTGATGGACTTCCGGGGGCAGGTTGTCATCCTCAACTTCTGGTCCGCTGAGTGTCCCTGGTCTGAACGGGTGGACCGGGAGCTGCTCGATCTCGTAAAGCGCTGGGGGAGCGATGTGGCCTTGCTCCCGATCGCCTCGAACGCCAACGAAGGGCTGGAATTACTATCTTCCACAGCGGCGGCACGCGGTATCCCACGCGTGCTGATCGATGCTGATCAGCGGGTTGCAGACCTGTACGGGGCGCAAACGACCCCTCATTTCTTCGTCATCGATCGAGAGGGATACCTGCGCTACCAGGGCGCTTTCGACGACGTCACCTTCCGCAAGCGCACGCCTCGGGAACAGTACCTGAAAGCCGCGGTCGAAGCGGTTCTGGGCGGCCGTCAGCCCGACCCGGCGGAAACACCTCCCTACGGCTGCGCCCTGGTCCGATTTTCACTCTAGAAACTGACTTCACCCCTGGCGCGCAATTCCTGGGGGAGCAGGCAGGCATACAGGAAATCGTTCGCTGGCGTCTGAACATTCATTTTCTTTCCCAGGCGGACGACGGCGCCGGTCTGGGCGGCCAGTTCGGAAGGCTTCCCATCGATGATGTCGCGCTGCATGGAAGCCTGTACCCCCGCCGGCAACCCATCGATAAATTTCATAGTCCTGGCGACCGAATCCTGGGGCAGGCTTACCCCCTGCGCTACCGCGACAGCCAGGATCTCCTGCAGGGCCATCTCCAGCACAGCTCGAACTTCGGGCACGCTGCGCAGGACGCCCGCTGGCGCGCGCGTCACAGCTCCAACTCCGCCGAAGGCGGCGATGAACAGGAATTTCTCCCACATGGCAACGCGGATATCGGGAGGGATCTCTGCCTTCACGCCGGCGTGCTCGAAAGCTGCCAGAAGGGATCGGCAGCGCTGGCTGGGACGGTTGTCCAGCTCGCCGAACACCACGGAGGGTTCAATGCCGACGTGCCGGATGTAGCCAGGCGCTGCAAGGATGCTGGAGATCCGGCACAGCCCGCCGGCGACATGCTCAACGCCCAGGACTTCGGCCAGCTGGTCCGGGGCCTCGACCCCGTTGAGCAAAGGGACGACCAGGGTATCGGACCCAACCAGCGGGCGCATCTCAACCGCCGCAGCCGACACCTGCCAGGCTTTCACCGCGACCAGCACCACATCCACCGGTCCGACGCGGTCCGGGTCGTCGGTGGCGTCCACGGGCTGCAGGGTGAAATCACCATTCAGGCTGTCGACTTTCAATCCTTGGCGCTGTAATGCCTGCAGGTGCTCACCCCTGGCGATGAAAGTCACTGCTTCTCCGGCTTGGGCGAGCCTGCCTCCGAAGTAACCACCCACTGCCCCCGCGCCATAAACGGCGATTCTCATCCGCTGTGCCTCCTGTTAAGTTGTGATAGCCCCGCGGTTGGGGTCTTGACAACGTGCGCATCCGGGATTATATCCTAACCCGCGTGCCGCCCGGTTGTTGGCCTATCAGCTCAAGGCGGCTCATTGGTTGCCTTTTCAAAAATGGAGTAGAATTTAACCAGCGTCCTGCTTCTTGAGCAGGCCCATGGAAAAGGAAAAATTATGAGCGACAAAGACTCAGCCCAAAATGTGATCGAGTCCTACCGGAAGAGACGGCAGCAGACGGCGCCCTTTTTAATCGGGGGGCTGGCGATCGTGCTCGTGGCGATCGGCATCGTCGCCCTGGTCCTGTGGCTGTCTGGCGGAAACCTGCCGGCGATCTCATTGTTCGCCAGCCCAACCCCAACCGCCTCAGAGACAGCCACTCCCACGTCGACCGGCACAGCCACCCCCACGCCGACGGATACCCCGACGGTGACCGAGACGCCCACTGTTTCCACCACCCCCACGGCGGCTGGACCCTTCGTGTACGTGGTCGTCGAGGACGACACCCTCGATACGATCGCCACGAAATTTGGCGTGGACATCCTGGTCCTGATGGCACTGAACAACATGACGGACAGCCTGATCCGGGTCGGCGACGAGCTGCTGATCCCGAACCCGGACCTGTCCCTGGCGTCCCCCACGCCCATCCCCACCGGCTTCCGAGGCAACATCGAATACCGCGTCGCCTTCGGCGATACACTGGAGATCATCGCCGCCAGATTCTTCAGCACGGTGGAGGCCATCCTGAACGCTAACGACGAGCTGGAAAACGCCAACGAGATCTTCGTCGGACAGGTCCTGATCATCCCCTACGGCATTGCCACGCCGGTGCCCACCAGCACCCCGCGTCCCTCCCTCACCCTGACCGCTGGCGCGATCCTGACGCCCTCAGCGACGCTTGGGGCAACAGCCACTCCCACCCAATAGTTGTTTCCTCTCAGATGATCATGATGCCGCGCTTGACTGCGCGGCATTGCCTTTTAATCCCCCAGCTGCCGGCTCACCGCCTCGATTCGGCCCAGGATCTCCGCCGCCTCCTCCTCGCCGGCAATGTGCACACGCCCGTCAGGATCGACGTGTGTCGGGATCAGCTCGTAATCGATCAGGCGATCGCCTCGAAAGTTGACCAGCAAGATCACGCCCTGCTGGTGATCGCGCGCCCAGTCCTGGTCGAAGACGAAATTGCCCAACCCATAAAAGACTGGCACACCTTCGATCTCCTGGATCGCCTGCACGACGTGGGTGTGGTTGCCGACGACCAGGTCTGCCCCGGCCCGGACCGCCACCTGCGCCAGGTCACGCTGCAGGTAATTCGGCGTGGGCACGTCCTCCGGCCCCCAATGGGGCATGGCGATTACCACGTCCGATACGCGCCGGGCGTTCCGGATCGCCGCGTGCAAATTCTCCGGGTTCAAGACAGCGATCCCGGGGGTATCCTCGCCAGCGAAGGCCATCGGTTCGATCTGCCCCAGCGAAACAAACCCAAAACGCACCCCGTTGACTTCGACGATGACCGACCGCATGGCTTCCTGGTGGTCCGATCCTGCGCCAACCGGGAGAATGCCGACGCGGCTCAGGTTGTCCAGGGTATCGAAGAACGCCCTGTCGCCGCAGTTGCTCAGGTTGCAGTTCTTGATGTGGTTGGTCGCAACGCTCATCAAGTCAAAGCCGGCGCGGGCAAGGGCGTCGGCGTTCTCGGAGCCGCCCGTCAATACATAAGTTGGCACGCAGCCGGTGCGCGGCGAATAGTCCGTGATCGTTGCGTTGAGCGTTCCAACCGCCAGGTCAGCCGCGCGGATCACTTCGGAGACTTCGGCATACGGGTAATCGCTGTCTCCGCGCGCGTCGATGGCTGCCTGCACGCAGCGAGCAGGGACGATCACCCCGGTGAACAGCAGGGTCGTGGTGGGGACAGAGAAAGGTGATGGGGGATCGGGGAGAGCTGTGGTCGAGGCTGTTTGAACGAGTGATGTGTGGAGGGGCGTGCTGGTCTTGGAGTCGGGGGAGGGCGTGGTGGATAGGTCGTTCAGGACAGCCGGTGTATCCTCAACGCTTGAGACCGGAGAAAGACAGGCCGTCAGGCTCAGGAGAATCAGCAGGAACAGGCATTGGCGGAAGCGATTGGCAATGCTCACAACCTACAATTTTACCCTCCCAGAGCAGCTTCTATCTCCCTGAGGACCTCCGGCTCGCGCTCGATGCCCCTGGCTTCCTCCAGGGTCTGCCTGGCTGATTCTCCACCAATCTGACCGAGCGCCCAGGCAGCGTGGGCGCGCACGAGCGGTTCGGGTTCTTCTTTGAGGACCCTTGCCAGGGCCGGGACAGCGGCGGGGTCCTTCCAGTTGCCCAGCGCGACCGCGACATTGCGCAGGTAGCCTCGCCGCCGGGGGCGCTCTACCGGGCTTCCCCTGAATTTTCGGTTGAAAGATTCTCGCGTCAGCCCTATCTCCCGGACCAGATCAGGATTCGGCACACCCGGGCGGGGAGCCAGCGCTGGATGTCCTTGTGATGGCGCGAACCGGACGTTCCAGGGGCAGACCTGCTGGCAGATGTCGCAGCCGAACACCCAATCGCCCATAAGCGGGCGCAGGTCCGACGGGATCGGGCCTTTCAGCTCGATCGTCAGGTAGGAGATGCACCTTCGGGCGTCGAGCGTCCGGTCGGGCAGTATGCAGCGAGTCGGACAGGCTTCCAGGCAGCGCGTGCACGTGCCGCAGTGATCGGAGGTAAAAGGCTCGTCGGGTTCCAGCTCGATCCCGAGCAGGATTTCGGCGAGCAGCAGGTACGAGCCCTGCCGTGGGTGGATCAGGCAGGTGTTCTTGCCGATCCAGCCCAACCCGGCGCGCTGGGCCAGGTCACGCTCCAGGATCGGGCCGGTATCCGTGTACCAGCGGTGCGGGACCTCCTGATCGGTTTGCGCCTCGATAAACCCGACCAGGGCCTCGAGCTTCGTCCTCAGAACGGTGTGATAGTCTTCCCCCCAGGCGTAGGCGGCGACTCTCCCGTAGATCTTCGATTCCAGGCCATCAAACGCGCGAATTTCAGCCTCGGGACGACCTGGGGGATCGTGCGGGAAACCCAGCACCAGGATCGACCGGCACTCGTGGAGGATCAGGCGCGGGTCCGCACGCCTCTGGCGAGCGCGCTCGGTCGCCAGGTAGCCCATCTCCCCGTGGCGGCCCGCGGCAAGCCAGTCCCGGTAGACGTCGAAGTGCGGCGGAGGGGCCGGGGTCGTGACGCCCGCCAGGGTAAAGCCAAGGCGGAGCGCCTCGGATTTAATCTGTTCCTTCAAGGAGGTGCTGCTCATGGACGGGCAGGCCGGGCAACCACACCCGACAGCGGCTAAGATGGCCGTCCTCTCAATATTTACTGGCAGGTCAGCGAGATCGCCACCTGGTCCGAGACCACTTCCGTGGGGGCGGTGATATGGAACTGAACCCAGCCCTCAACAGTGCTCGTGATATTCAAGGAGAAAGGAAACGAGTGTGTTCCGGCCTCAAAGGATTGTGTCACTTCTGCAGGCAGTTCGAAGGTAAATCCTGGCGTGTCGCTCCCGGCGTCCAGACGGTAGGTGACGGTCGCGGCGGAGCTCAGCGTGAACGTGGCGGTGAAGTTGAAGGTGTGCGGGCAGTCCTCCGGCGAGGCGTCGTCCACGGTCAGAGCGACATTACTGACCGCGCCGCCCGCCCCGCCGCCTGGGGTAGCCGTCGGCGCCGGTTCCCCGCCGACCACGTTGATCTCCACGAACACCGCAAAATCGAAGTATTCCCCCGCACCGTTGCGCATCTTCCAGAAACCGCGGTAATTCCCGGATTGGTCCGGTGAGACCAGGTTCACCGAGATATCCACGGTGTCCCCAGGCGCGACGTTAGAGGTGAGATTTACAGAAGGAGGCCCGGACATCTGCGCGCCGCCGAAGAATGCCAGCGAATATTCCGGCGTCCAGGTCGTCGTGCCCGCATTGATCAGCCGCCAGGTCTTGGTGAACGCTTCGCCGGGTCCGAAATTGGTCCCATCCGGGATGGTTATGTCCGCCCAGTATTGAGCCAGGTCTCCCGTCCCGCCAGAGGGAGGCTGGGTGAGCGCCGGGACCGTCCCTGTTGCGGGCGTCAACGTCGTCGACAGGGTAGGAGTGGCAGTCGCGGGGAGCAGGGTCACCGCGGGCGTCGCTGTCAGGGTCGTCGTCGCAGTCGGCTGGGCCAGCTCGGTCAGCCGGGCTTCCGCGGTCTGAGCCGCGGCTGTCAGAACCGCTTCAGGGGAAGTCGTGGGAGTCGCCTCTCCCGCGGCAGGCCGGCAGGCAGCCAGAACCAGGCCAGCTGTCAGCAGCAGAATCACGGTTAATACATGTGGTTTTTTCATGCAGGTTCCTCTCTCAATCAGAACGCTCGATGCGCGCCGACCCCCAGACGACCAGGTCGTCCTCCGGCGAGCCGTCTGCCAGGACGACCAGTACGAACTGCACCGCGCGGCCTTGATATCCCGATAAATCGATTTCTGGCAAAAGCAGCGTGCCATCGCAGGATTTCTTCCATTCTGCCAGGATCTGCACGCCCTCTCCCTCTTTGATCCCAAACTGGAAGACGACCTGCCCGTTTCCACAGTTTTCCAGGAAACCCAGCTTCGCCTTGAAGCGGTCGCCGTCCTGGATGGTGAACTGGGGAAAGACACCCGTGATCCTCCCCTCGGCTGCGTGCCGGGGACCGGTCACGAGCGCCACGCCGGAGCGCCTGCCGTTCTCCAGGATGAAATCGTCTTTAAGCTTGGCGACGCCATTCGGATCATCATCTGGACCGCCAAACGCCAGGTTCGTATCCGCGGCGGCGCCGCCGCTGCTGACCCAGGTCGCAGCCTTGCCCTGGTTGTTGAAATCGTACGCGATGGGGCTGCTCGCCCCCACCTGGATCTTCACCCAAAAGTTCTTATCCGCCAGGCTCCCCAGGCCAAAGACCTGGCCGGCAGGGTTCCGCAGCATCCAGTAGCCCTGGTAGGTCCCCGGTTCCTGGGGAGCCTGGAGGTTCACCGAAACATCGACCGTTTCCCCAGGAGGGACGGTCCCGCCGGTCAGGGGAGCTGAAGGCGGACCGCCCAGGGAATCTCCCTCCAGGAAGACAACCGAATAGCCGGAATTCCAGGCGCAGGTGCCGGTGTTCCGCAGCTGCCAGGTCTTCGTGAACGGCTCACCCGGTTTGAGCACTGTGCCATCCGGGATGGTGAGGTCCTTTTCGAAACCTCCCCGATCGCAGAACGCCTGAGTCTGTGTCGCACCGGGGGAAGGCGATCCGGTCCCTGGGGCGTCGGGCGTGGTAACCGGGGGTGTGGAAGTCAGGCCCGGAGGTCCTGGCGTGAAAGTCCCCAGCAAGCCAGTCGGCGCCAGTGTCAGCCGGGCCTGCACCGTTTGGACGGCGTAAGTCAGGACCAGCGCCGGGCCGGATACCGTGGGTGTGCCCCCCTGGGGGAAATTGCACCCCACCGCCAGGAGGACCAAAACCCCCAGGATCGCGCCGGTTCGCAGCGTGCAGGTCGTAAACATGACAGATCACGTGTGTCCGCGGAAACCCGCCGCATGGTGGCGCGGCCGGATTCCGGCAGAAAAGTACTATACATGCCCTTGGCAGGCGTGTCAAGTCAGGATCTGAGGCAGGGCCAGGGCTTTCCACGAGCAGAACATGACCTCTACTCGAACACCTGTGCTATAATGCTTTAGCCCGATAAAAGATTGGGTTAGGCCTGGACTGGGATCGAATCCAGCGCGAGGAGGGATTCTCTGACCACGGGCAACCGGCCCTGCATCGACCACGGTCCCGCCCAGGTGATGGTCACCGGGAGGACCTGGCCGCGCAGCGGGCGTTCCGACTCGACGAACACCAGCTTGTTGGTCGTGGTGCGCCCTTTCCAGCGGCCGCGCACCTGCTCCTCGAAGAGCACATCGACCGTCCGGCCCAGGTAGCCCACGTTGATCTCCCCCGCAATGCGCTCCTGGAGGACTTCCAGCGCCCGGAAGCGCTCCGTTTTCTCTTCCTCCGGCACGTCGTCGGGCAGGCGCCGCGCCGCGACGGTCCCCGGGCGGGGCGAATACCGCGCCAGGTGCGCCACGTCCAGCCTTAACGTCTCCAGCAGGTCGTAAGTCCGCTGGAACTGCTCCCGAGTTTCGCCGGGGAAGCCGACGATCACGTCCGTAGCGATCGAGACGCCGGGGAATCCCCGGTTGAGCCGTTCCCGGATGCGCTCGACCAGGCGGATGTAATCTTCAGCGGTGTAGCCGCGGCGCATCTCCGCCAGCACGAGATCGTCTCCCGCCTGCACAGGCACTTCGATGTGCGGCATGACCCTGGGCAGCTCGGCGACCGCGTCGAGCAGCTCCTCGCTCATCCAGTTTGGATGGGAAGTCAGGAAGCGAATGCGCTCCAGTCCCTCCACTTCGTGCACCACTCGCAGCAGGTCAGCCAGGCCAGGTCCATCCGGCACGTCCATGCCGTAACGGTCGACGATCTGGCCCAGGAGGGTGATCTCCTTGACGCCCTGCGCGACGAGCGACCTCACTTCGGCGACGATCTCGCCCACGGGGCGGCTGCGCTCCGCGCCGCGCCGGTAAGGGATGATGCAGAACGTGCAGGCATGCGAGCAGCCCAGCACAACAGGAATGTGCGCCGAGACCAGACGCCCACGTTCGCCCTCTGGCAGGACCAGCTCGCCGTCCATCAGGGCGAAGCGGCGGCTGGTTTCGGCCTCCTCCAGCGCCTGGCTCTCCCCCTGGGTCAGGAAAGACACCAGCGGTCCAGGATCGGAGGGCGGGGAGAACACGTCGACGAACGGAAAGCGGCTCCGCAGGGCCTCCGCGCCCTTTACGCCCACCATACAACCCATGAGGTTGATCACCAGGTCGGGGCGGGCGAGCTTCAGGGGCCTCAGGGAGGACAACCGTCCGACCGCCTTGTCCTCGGCGCTCTGGCGCACGACGCAGGTATTCAGCACGATCACATCCGCCTCGGCGGGGCGGGGCGTGGACCGGTAGCCCAGGCGCTCCAGCGCAGAAGCCACGCGCTGCGAATCAGCGACGTTCATCTGGCAGCCCTCGGTCCAAATGTGATACTTCATGTCCGCAATTATAACAGGGAGACGGCTGGCTCGTTTCCATACCCCTTCCCTAATCGCACATTAACGTAGTGCTGGTACAATGTCCCCCATGTCCAGGTCGACCCTGACCCGGGTTTCTCTCTTCGTGCTCGCGCTTCCGGTCCTGGCCTTGCTGCTGTACCAGCTGCCTCCCGTCAAGACCCGGCTGGACTGGCGGGTGGACGTGGCGCTGACCTACCTGAGGAACGTGATGGACCCGGCCGGCGAGATGCCCACGCCCTTACCCCAGCCAGCGCTGGCGATCACTTATCACCCGACGGCATCCCCCACGGCGGGCGAAGCGGCGGAAACCCCCACCCCAACGACGGGGCCTACCCCGACCAGCTCCCCCTCTCCGACTCCGCTCCCCCGGTCGGTAGACCTGGGGGCACCCGAGTGGGAAAAACAAACGCCAAATAATTGTGGACCGGCGACCCTTTCGCTCTACCTGAAGACCTTCGGCTGGGACGGCGACCAGGAGGATATCTCGTCGCTGCTCAAGCCGCAGACCGACGACCGAAACGTCAACGTCGAAGAGCTGGTCTATTTCGTGCGCACCCAGGCCGGTTGGTTGAACGCCGAGTTCCGCGTCGGTGGGGACATCGAATTGCTCAAGCGCTTCCTGGCGGCCGGCCTGCCGGTCGTCATCGAAGAAGGCATGCGGCTGGACTCCGACTACTGGCCGGACGATGACCGCTGGGCGGGACACTACCTGCTCCTGACCGGCTACGACGACCAGGCGCAGGCTTTCACCGCCCAGGACACCTTCGTAGGCCCAGACCGCACCGTACCGTACCAATCGGTCGAAGAAAACTGGCAGGCGTTCAACTACGTGTACATCCTGCTCTTCAGGCCGGAGCAGGCGGGGACGGTTCAGGCCATTCTGGGAGCGGACTGGGACCCGGATACGAACCGCCAGCGCGCCCTGGAAAAAGCGCAACAACAGACCGAAAAGCGGCCGGACAACGCGTTCGCCTGGTTCAACCTGGGGAGCAATCTGGTCTACTTCGAGCGCTACAACGAGGCCGCCCGGGCATACGACACCGCCCGCCAGCTGGGCCTGCCGCAGCGCATGCTGCGCTACCAGTTCGGGCCTTTCTTTGCCTACTTTTTCAGCGGGCGGAACGAAGATCTGCTCGCCGTGGTGGAATATGCCCTACAGCGCACACCTAACTCGGAAGAGGCCCTGCTTTGGCGGGGCTGGGGGAAATACCGCGCTGGCGACCGGAGCGGGGCGCTGGCAGATTTCCAGGCAGCCCTGGATGAAAACCCCAATTATCAGGACGCCCAGTACGCCCTCGACTTCGTTTACACGAACCCCTAACAACCGATTTCCCCCCCAATTGTCATTCTCCCCGCTTCACGCGGTCGATCTCTCCCTCCGCGTCTACCAGCGACCGCTGGAAACCTGCGGCGGGGACTTCCAGGTTGTAATCACGGATGCGCCTGTTTAGCGCGGCAGCCTCCTCCCGAAAGGCCGCCTGTGCTCGCTCCCATTCCGCTTCGACCCAATCCACGGAGCTGTGAGATACCTGCTTACCCTGCCTCCACGCCCAGGCGCGCCGTAGCACGGCAAGCGCTGCCTCGAGCGCTGCATCAATCTCGCGCCGGGTTTCGATCCAGGGCAGGGAATAGCCGCTCGATTTCAGGATGTGGTGAGCGGCGCGCCATTCTGGATCTGTCAGCGGGTCTTCGTCCAGATTCAAGGGTTTGCCTCTACCGGGCAGGTCGGCGAACATCCCCTCTTCCATGGCGCGGCGGAGGATCTCTTCAATCGATTTCCCAGGCACGACCGCCTCCCTGTTTCCAATCGGCTTTGGGTCAGGTTGTCACGGGATGGTGTAGGTTGCGTGCACCCTGCCATCCCGGTCGCGCAAGGTGACCGTTTCGCCCGGCTCCCAGACAGCTTCGTCTAAGCCCCAGTACAGGGCGATCACCGTGTTCTGTCCGACCTTGGTATAGAGGTTGATCGCCCCGGCTTCGAACAGAGTCAGCTGCGGGAAGATGAAGGTGTTCCCGTCCTCGTCTTCGATCTGCCAGCCCTCGAGGGAGAGCTCGCCGCCCCCTGCCCCGGTGACCCGCTTCAGCAGCACGCGCTCGGTCGCCAGGTCGCCCGCGCCGACCACGCTGTCGATCAGCACCTGACCGCTCCCGGGAACGGGCGGTTCACCCGTCGCCGGAGGCTGCGTTGCCGCCGCGGTCGGTGACTCGGACGGCTCTTCCTCCGGCGGCGGTTCTGTCTCGTCAGCCGGCGGTTCCGTCCCGCCGGGGATGATCAGCACCTGGCCAACATCCAGGTTGTCAGGATCCTCCAGATCGTTCGCTTCTACGATCTCCGCCACCGTCACGTCGAAACGCACCGCGATCTCCCCCAATGTGTCACCGGCCTGGACGATGTATTCGAGCTCGCCGGTTCCGGCTTCCGTCGGCTGGATTTCCGACGGAGAGACAGGTGTGCCAGCGGATGCCAGCGTTGCCGTGCTGGTGGGACCCGTGGTGCCTGCCGTGGACTGGGGAGCCGACCCCTGGACGACCGCGGGGTTGCCTGAGAGCGGCGGGATCTGTTCCGAGAGCCGGGACCCCGACCGTGCCCGGTCCCAAAGGATCAGCACCGTCACCACGGTGCAGGTCGAGACCAGGACGTTAATAAAAAGGTAGTAGAACAGGCGCTTCCAGTTTCTCATCGCAATACCCTGCTATCTGAACAGCCCGCGTCCTGCCCTGCTTTGTCGAAAATCTTCCAAATCATAGCACAGATCGCAGGTTGACGCATCCAGCTTTAGAAAATAAAATGAACCACATGCCATACCTCATCGATGGGCACAACCTGATCCCCAAGATCCCGGGGCTGTCGCTTGTCGAAATCGATGACGAACTGCACCTGGTCGAACTGTTGCAAGATTTTTGCCGTCGCACCCAAAAACGGGTAGAAGTCTACTTCGACAACGCTCCACCCGGCCAGCCGCTGGCGCGCAGTTATGGGAACGTGCTCGCCCGCTTCGTCCGTCAGGGCAGCAGCGCCGACCGGGCCATCCGGGATCGGCTGCGCCGCCTGGGCCGGGAGGCGCGCAACTGGATAGTGGTCAGCTCGGACCGCGAGGTGCAGGCCGCGGCTCGCGCCGCGCGGGCGGAGGTGATCTCATCCGAGGATTTTAGCGCCCTGCTCCAGGGTAACCCGCCGAGAAGGACCGGCGATCCGGGCGCGCGGCCGGATGGTCTGGCTCCGGAAGAGGTCGACGAATGGATGGACTTCTTCGGTTTCGACGACGATTCCTCCACAGAGCGCGATCCATGAGAGCCGGCAAAATATTCGGATAGGATTAGTCCTAAAACTCTAATTCAAAATTAATGCATTTCGGAGAAACTTGGTGTATATTCTGAATACAGACATCTGCCCTCCCTTTTACTGGTATCCAGGTGTCTCCTCGCCGGACTTGTGCCGGTGGCCCTCCTTAGATTGCCGGGCGTGCCCCCCTCACGTCCGGCACCTTTTTAAGGATGCCTTCCCTCTTCTCAGCCGCGACGCCGGGGCCACCCTGTCTGGCAGCGCCCGTTCCTGTTAGAATCCACCGGCAACCTCAGGAGGTTACGCCTTGCAGCCCCTTTTCCCTGACGATCTCGGGTCGGCTGATTCAAGAACCGGACACGCCGGTCAGCCGGTCCTGTCCTACGGCCGGCCCCCCGCGGAGGCGCGCGCCGCCATGATCCTGCTGCACGGGCGGGGGGCACGGGCGAGCGACATCCTGGCGCTTGCCGCTGAGCTCGGAGCGCCGGATTTCACCTTCCTCGCCCCCCAGGCAGCGGGGAACGCCTGGTACCCCAACCGCTTCCTCGCCCCGCTGGAAGAGAACGAACCCTGGCTCAGTTCGGCGCTCTCCGTTGTCGGAGAACTGCTCAACCAGCTTGAATCCTGGGGCATCCCGCCTGACCGCACGGTCCTGCTCGGTTTCTCGCAGGGCGCCTGCCTGGCGCTGGAATATGCCGCCCGAAACCCCCGTCGCTACGGCGGGCTGGTCGGGCTGAGCGGCGGGCTGATCGGCCCTCCCAGCACTGCCTGGGATTTCCCCGGCGAACTGGGTGGCACGCCCGTCTTCCTCGGCTGCGGCGACCCGGATCCGCACATCCCCAGCGGGCGTTTCTATGAAAGCGAGGCCGTCCTCGCCGCGAAAGGCGCCGTGGTGACCGCGCGCCTCTATCCCGGCCTCGGTCACACGGTCAACCGTGACGAGCTTCAACAGATCAGAAAGCTGGCAGCCGCCCTCTCGTAAAAGGTCTTCCCGCTCGACTCGGATTAAGTGGACCACTTCAACATCCTCGCCCCCATCTACGATAAGGTCATCCGGCCCAAATCACCGGACCAGCTCATTTCTCTCGCCGCGCTCCCGGTGGAAGGACCGCTGCTGGACGCAGGCGGCGGCACCGGACGCATCACCCAGTTCCTGAGCGGCCTCGCTGGCCAGCTCGTGGTGGCTGACCCCTCCTTCGGCATGCTCAGTCAGGCCGGGAAAAAGAACAACCTCACACCCCTCTGCGCGCACGCGGAGCGCCTGCCCTTCCCGGACGGCTGTTTTGAACGTGTGATCATGGTGGACGCCTTCCACCACGTCTGCGACCAGAAGATGGCGGCGGACGAGTTATGGCGCGTCCTGAGACCCGACGGCCGGCTCCTGATCGAAGAACCGGACGTCCGCAACTCCTTCGTGAAGCTGGTTGCCTTTGCCGAGAAGATCGCCTTGATGCGCAGCCGCTTCCTTGATCCCCCAAATATCGCTGCGCTCTTCCCTGCTCTTTCAGCTCGCGTGGAGGTGGTCAAGAACGGTTATATCGCCTGGATCGTTGTGGATAAAGTATGAAGACGAGGGCGAACTCATTTGCGCGATTTGCCCCGGCGCTGATCTGAGTGGGTTCTAGAGCGTGCCGGGCACTGCCGGATGGTATAATCCTCGAGAAGGAATTCCACCCTTTTTTCACGTACCTAGGGATCAGAACCAATCCTATACTCACAGTCAACAAGGGAGATGCCAGCCATGCCAGCGAATTACGTCTTGAAGATGTCTTCAGACCAGCAGTATTATTTCATTCTGACTGCCGAGAACAACGAGACCATCCTGACCAGCGAGATGTACCGGGCGAAGGCCAGCGCGGAGAACGGTATCCGTTCGGTCCGGGAAAATTCGCCACACGATGAGCGCTACGAGCGCAAAATATCCTCAAGCGGGAGGCACTATTTCGTCCTCAAGGCCGCCAATAATCAGGTGATCGGAAACAGCGAGATGTACTCCTCGGAAGATGCCATGGAGAACGGCATCGCGGCGGTGAAGCGCGTGGGGTCCAGCGCGCGAATAAAAGACACAACGATGTCATAGGGTTGATAGCGCACGCACTGCGATCATCAATCCAATAAATGTGATGAAGAGCGCGCTGCCTACAGGTACAGCGCGTAAGAGCCCGTTCTGAAACGGCAGCCGCTCGTACAGCCGGCCTGCGTACAGAAAGACCAGCCCGATAACCGTTAGAACACTCGCCAGGCCCAGGCTGAACGCGACCACCAGGACCAGGCCAAACCCGACCCGGTCCAGCGCGATCGCTCCCAGCATCACGACCAGAGCCGAGGGACAGGGCAGCAGACCTCCTGAGACGCCCAGGGCGAGCAGGCTGCGCCAGGCCACCGGAGCGCCGTCTCCACCTGGAGGCAGATGGGTGTGATGGGCATGTCCGCCATCATGCTCGTGATCGTGGCCGTGGTTGTGGAGATGTTCACCGGCGTGGAAATGCGCCTGGTATCCTGCGTGCTCGTGGCGGTGGGTTTCGCCGGTGGTCCGCCGGACGCTCCTCCACCTGTTCAGGAACAGGCTCAACCCGATTCCAACCACCAATAAACCCGAGAGGAGATTCAACCAAGGGAACAGCTTTTCGGAGGGCAGGTTTTGGGAGGCAAGCAGGGTAATCCCTCCCAGGATCAGCACCCCCGCCGTGTGCGTGATGGTCGTCGTGATCCCGAGGTAGACCGCGTGGATCGGGGTGCCCCGGGATCCAACCAGGTAAGCTCCCACGATCGTCTTCCCATGACCCGGCGTCAAGGCATGGAGTCCCCCCCAGACGAATGCGATCAAGAGGGCGACCAGAAGCGCAGCGATTGACAGCTGCTCTGTCTGGAGAATTCGCGTGAACGGATCATCTCTGTTCAGACCGGCTGCGCTAACAGGCAGTGCGGCGGCCTCAGGACCTGGGATCGCTCCGGGTCCTCCCGGGTACACTTCTAGTTCGGCCAGTCGCTGGTCGAGCGGGCTGGAGAGCATGTCATCCGGGTAGGTCCGCAAGCGGTCGCTTTCGCTTTCCTGAGGCCAATTACCCGTCAAGACAACTCCTTCGCCAGAGACGACGATCTCCCGCCAGCCCAACCGCTCCAGGTAAGCGCGGTTTTCGAAAACAATCGTGGCCCCTTCGCCCTTGTTCTCGTACAATCCCAGGAATCTACATTCCAGCCTCATGGTGGAAAGCCCACCCTGCCCCGGTGGGAAGCTGAGGGTCTCCCGCTCCAGGGCAAGGCTGACCGGTACGCCCGCCACTGAAAGGAAAAGGCTCGTTCCCAGAGTCTGGCATTGTTTTTGAGAGTACGTTCCATTCTCCTCCGAGTCGACCGTCCCGTTGCCATCGAGGTCGATCTGCATGATCTCCTGGAAAGCGGGGATCTCCGCCATGTCGACGACGTAGTCGAGCTCGATCTCACCCGGACGGATCACAAGACCTGCATACTGGTTGATCGTAAAATTGCCCAGGGGATGGGCCTTGGCTGCCGGCGCGTATACCAGGGACACAGACAGCAATAGGCACACAAGAGATAATCGGTGAAGTTTCCTCATTCCATCCTCCAACAACCTGGGTGATCCGCACTAATATCCCGCAGTCAAGTCCTCCAATGTACGCCGTGCTGCCTGGCTGTAGCGAAGAGAGAAATGCGGATTGATCTCCAGCGCCTGCTGGAGATACTTGACTGCCAGTTCATCGTTTCCGAGGCAATGCTCGATCATCCCGGCGTGAAAGTAAAACAGCGCATGGCGCGTGCCGAGGCTCAGCGCCAGTGAAGCATAAGATCGGGCTTCCTGGCAGCGTCCGGCAGCATAGAACACCCAGGCCAGGACATCGGCGGCGAATACGCTGGGTCGCCGGGCATACGCCTGCCTGGCACTCTCCAGAGTATCGTCCATGTCGATTCCGTGATCGGCGTTGAATAACGCCATCTCCAGATCCATGTCCACCCCATTCGCCTCATAGAGCTGCTGGATGGCTCTGAGTAGTTCTATCTGTTCCCTGGCTGCCGCGGCATCTCCAGCGCGCTGGTAGACGTCCACCAGGCTGATGATGAACTCCGGGATGGGAGCAGCCTGGCTCGCCTCCTCCAGGTAACCGGCGGCTGCCTCGAGATTCCCTCTGGCAGCCTGGACCTTTCCCATTCCCCCCAACGCGTAGACGTATCCGCGATGATTCGCTAGGGTCAGCGCGTATTGTTTTTCAGCAGTATCGAGGTCCCCCATATTGAAGTAAAGGTTGCCGAGCTGGGTGCGCGTCCAGGCCGCGTTCTCCTGGTTTGGGCTGCCAGCATCGACCGCCCACTCCATCATCAGCACCGCCCCTTCTAGGTCGCCGTACAGTTCCCTCAGGTAAGAGATGCGGGAGTAAGCATTAAGATCGGGGCGAATATCGACCATCGCCTGCAGGCTGACTGCAGCATCTTCGTACTTACCGAGCTCGACCTGAGCGTCGGCGATCACCCCGTACGCCATGGGGGAGTCCGGAGCCTCCTGGCGGGCGCGCTCTCCCCACTCCAGGGCCTCTTGAAACTGATGGCGTGCCAGGGCAAGCATCCCCATCCCCGCCAGGGAGGCGTAATTACCAGGATCGACGCCCAGCGCTTCCCGGAGGGCTTTCTCTGCCTTCAAGTAATACGCCGAGTCGCCTGTCTCTCGCGCCCGCTGGAGATAAGCCAGCCCGAGCTGGCTGTAGGCTTCCCACTCTCCCGGGTTCGCTCGCAATCGGCTCTGAAGCTGCTCGATCAGCTCTTCGGTCGAACTTCCACCCCTTCCAGCTCCCCGGGGGAAGAAATCCACCGCCTGCGGATTCGAGACCTGCGTATCTCTGGAGAACAGGTGCGACAGAATAACGATCCCGCCAGCACAGAGGATAAACACCAGACCCCGGCTCAATTTTGGGCAGGTTCGAAAGGTGGCTTGCATTAAACGAAATCCTCCAAAGTCAGATGTAAATACCCTGTATCCTGATTGGGGGGTCGGGTTGGAGCGAACCGATCTCAGATCAGGAGACCCGGTTCGCTCCAGAATGCCCCCGGCCTGCCTTCACTCACCAACTTATCCGGAGGCAGGCCACTCCCTCAGATTATGGATTTTCGTGGAAACGCTCGCGACCATCCCACGGAGATGGGAGAAACGGAAACGCTTCCGGAAGCGGCTTGTCGTTGGCGTCGACGCTGTCACCAGCCCCGGCGAAGTTCGATCCACCGATCACCTGCACTGCGATGTCGGTAACATCGTCGATCGGGCGGCGCCCGTTCGGCCAGCCGGCGTTGTCCCCGGCCAGCACGGTCAGGCGCTCCTGGTCAGCGAGCGGAGTCGGAGGGACGCCGAGATTCAGGCGCAGCAATTCTGAGAGCATGCTGTAATCGCCCGGCTGGTAGGTCAGAAGCACGTCCCGCAGATCCAGCAGCGGCGTCGCTGACACTCCGAACACTAGGGACAGCGCTGTCGTAAACCTGGGATTCGTGTAGTACTCTTCGAAAGCGTTCTCCATGGCCGGATTCTTCCGGTTCCAGAGGTCTTTATCCTCCGTACCGATGATCGCCTCGTTCACCAGGGGATTCGCCAGGCGCTGGACCTGCACCCACTTGCCGCTCCCCTGCAGGTCGAGCCCCTTGCTGAGAACCCGGACGTTGCGCCGGCTCGTGTTGGCATAGGCGCCGATCACCGGGAAAGCTGTTGAACTGATACCCTTCCCGTCCTTCGTCAACCATTTCGCTGGCACTTCGAGGGCGATGGTGTGAACGTTGAAACCGGAGAGCATGTCCGTCCCAGGGCTCCGGAGATTGAGGGTATCGAACACCGCGCCGAGATCGATGTAAAAGGGATCGTCCCTTTGACCGGCAAATACCCGCGCCTCGCTCCCCAGATCATACACGCCCTGCGCGGCAAGGGCATCGTAGTCTGGCATGGTGCGCGGCCCAACGTTGGAAGGCACAGCGATCAGTCCGTCTGCGAGGATGGTCGTTTTACCATCCTTGACCATCTTCACGGAATAACGCTGGCGCATGCCCATCCCCTCCGATCCAGGACCATCGAGAGCGGTGATCGGGGGCACAATAGAGCCATCGGTGGGCGGGACGTTCCCCAGGTACGCCAGGAACAGGTCTAATGCTTCAGGGACTCCGCCAAACTCGTTGCGGAAGCTGATTTCGAAGCGCACGTCGTTAGCCCGGCCATCTTTATCGTTGTCGATGTTGAAGGCATACAGGACGTTCGGATCGAAGTTGAAGTAGTTGGGTCCTGAACTTGGTTCTTCTCCGGGGATCACGTCCATGATGAGGATGACATTGCCCTCACGGCCCGGCTCGTAACTGCGGAACATGAAGAAATCCGTGATGTCGGCAGTCGGGTCTAAGGCGATCATCGGCGCTTCGCGGTGGCTCGCCGCCTGGGAGTAGCCTGGCGCCAGCCCAACGAGGAGCAAGGCGAACCCCAGGAATCCACCCAGGAGGCGCAGAATTAATGTTGATCTCTTTAACATGGCTGTTTTCTCCTAAGGCATTGACAGTAAGGATTAATCTGTTCTCAAGAAACAGACAGGCGGGATTCCTCGCCAATCCCGCGCAGCGAAATTTTCACGGCTTCAGCGGATAAGCATCACCTCCTCCTGCGGCGTCGATCGCGCGGCGTCAGCGCTCTCAGATCCCTCCCCTCGCCCTTTCCGGGCGGCCTGACCTGTACTTAATACGCTGCAGGAGAAGAATTGAATCTAAAGAGCGAGATCCCAAGATCAGGAACCCCGCTCTGTTCAGATCACTGGTAGATCCCGCCTGGGGCTGCTAGGCGTCTTCAGACAGCGAGCCCAATAAAACGATGTCACCTGTGGGCTGCAGGCTCCCCCCGGCGGGTTCGATGGATACCCCCAGGGCGTCGAACTCGGCGATGGCTTTCGGCGCCGCAAGCGGGACAACCGCCTGCCCGCTGGCGTCGACATTGAACGTGCCTGCGCTCCGCGGAGTCTCCCCTTCGATCAACCAGAGCTGGTACACCAGGCCGGATTCGAGGGGAACCAGTCCTGTGATCAGCAAGCCGCCTACGCTCTCCTCCGGCGCGAAGATCACGTTGCCCTGGGCTTGTGGTCGGTGTTCTGTCCCGGCGATCACGACCGATCGGCTGTTGGGATTTGACAGATAGAGGATGATCTGCTCCTGGTTCGCCACGCTCGCCTGCAGATCGCCGACCTCCTGCCTGAGGCGAGAAATCTCCCGGCCGATCGACACCGCCCAACCAAGGGACAGCAGGGCGACGAACAGGCTGACCGTCACGACCAGCGTCTCCAGTCGCATCCGGTCGAGAGGAGCTGCCAGCTGCCTGAACCGCTCAAACATACCAGGCCGCTGCGCTGGACCTTCCTGTTCCTTCCTTGTCCGTTTCAACAGATTCTGCTTCGTAGCTGGATCAGGTTCCACAGGTTCTGCGGACAGGGCCAGAGCTTCTGCGACCGGTCTCATCTCGTCCACCCACCTTCTGGCTTCCGAGTTCGTCCGCAGGTAAGCCTCGACTCTGGCGATCTCGTCAGCGGCCAGGGTTCCCAAGATATAGAAGGGAAGAAGGTCTTCCAGGTCCGCTTCAGTTTCCTTCATGCTTGACACCTCTGACGGATAATGCCTGCTTTAACTTTTGCAGTCCCAAACGAGCCCGGGTGTGCACCGTCCCCAGGGGAATCCCAACCTTTGCAGCGATCTCCTGGCGGGTCAACCCGCCGAAGAAGGCCAGTTCGATCACCTGTCGTTGTTCCGACGGCAGGTCTTGCAATGCTTCCCGGACCTGACGGCGCTCGATACCCCAGGCTACCTGTACATCCAGATCGGGAGCTTCGGGTCGATTCCGTTCAACTTGCTGTTCATCGATCAACGTATGTTCTAGCCTCCTGCGCCGCAGCTCATCGATACAGGCGTTGTGTGCAATTGCGAACAACCAGCTCTGGACCGAGCCGCGTTCGGCCTGGTATTGTCCGGCTTTCTGCCAGGCCTTCCAAAACGTCTCCTGGAGGACCTCTTCAGCCGCGGCCCTGTCGCTCAACATCTTATAAGCCAGACCTAACACGGATGACGAAAACCGATCGTAGAGGACCGCGAGCGCCACATCCTCTCTGGCTGCAACCCGCCCCATCAGCTGCTCATCGCTCAGACCATGAAGACTATTCAAAAGGTCCACCTGTCCCGGGAGCCAGGTGATTTAATCAAAATACGTAACCCGGCACACTTGTCATTCATCAGCAGGTAAAGATTTCAATTGGATTGGTGGATGGAGATTTTCCAAGTATAACTCGAATAATCGCGAAATAACAAAGCGATAAGGGGATCCCGCGGCAGTTCAGAGTGAGCCTGCTCACTTCACTCCAGCCGACTGACGCTCCTGGCCTCGATGATCGGCTCGCCGCCTTCCGTATCCAGCTTCACTCTTCCCGCGACAATGATCGGCTGCCTGCCCACGAGCGCCTGCCGGTCGCGGCGGTAGACCTGGGCGGGCAGGATCACGTCCAGCATTCCAACCAAGTCTTCCAGGGAAAGGACGTACACCAAGCTGCCGCGTTCGTACCGCCCCCGGCGCCCGGCGAACCTCGTTCCGGCAACCTGGACCTGCTCCCCGATCTTTGCAGCCGCCTCCACGGTCGTGATCGCTCCCGCAGCGGCGATCTGGTCTGCGACGAGCTCCAGGCGGTGGGCGTCCACCCCCACTCCCAGGACCTCCTCCTGGGCGGCCACTTTTTCTGAAAGCGTCCAGTCCTCTTCCCCATCATGATCCTCGGGGACAGCTGCCGCCTCCTCCGGGAAGAGCAACAGCTGCGCGGTGTGCGAGCGGCGCCAGCTGCGCGCCCCCGCCGCGCGCCGGAGCAAGCGCGGAACCCTTCCGAATCCTGCCAGCGCCCCGCAGCGGATCAGGTTCCTGGCCTCTTCGGGGCGCGGATCGGCGCGCTCCAGAAAGTCTTCCAGGGAGCTGAAGGGCCGTTCGCTCAGGATGCGCCCCTGCGTCCGGCGGGTCAGGCCGCGCACCTGGTCGAGGCCCATGAACAGGATCTGCTTCCCAGCCAGGTCTTGAACGCTGAACTCCCTCCGGGCATAATTGACGTGCGGCGGGCGCAGCTGCAGACCCAACCGGCGCGCTTCGTTCAGGTAGATCTGCTGCCCATAGTAACCGCCCCAGTTCGCCAGCACCGCGGCCATGAAGATGCCCGGTTCGTGTGCCTTGCACCAGGCGGACTGCCACGCGATCAGGGCATAGGACGCTGCATGCGCCTTGGGGAAGCCGTAGCCGGCGAAGGCAGCCATCATCTCCCAGATCCTCTCGGCAGTCTCCGCCGGCACCCGGTGGCGCATCCGCGCGCCCAAAATAAAACGTTCCTTCAAGGTGCGCATCTGCTCACCCGGATCGAAGTGGCTCATGGCTCGCCGGAGCAGGTCGGCGTCCGCCAGGCTGAGCCCGGCCAGTTCGTGGGCGATGCGCAGCACCTGCTCCTGGTAGAGGATGACCCCGTGGGTGTCGTCCAGCAGGGTGGACAGCGCCGGGTGCAGGTGGATAACACCCTCTTCGCCGCGGTGGCGGCGCACGAATGCGTCCTTCAGCCCGCCGGTCAGCGGGCCCGGTCGATAGAGCGCTAAAGCGACCATCACATCGTCGATGCTGCGCGCCTGGATCTCTTTCAGCGTGACCTGCATCCCGGGGCTCTCGATCTGGAAGCACCCGATCGTGCGCCCGGCGCGCACCAGCTCTGCAGTCCGGGGATCTTTGTCTTCGATCGCTTTCAGCGGGCCCAGGGGCTCGCTATAGGCCGCCGGGTTTCGGGAGCGGATCGCGGCCGCCACATCCCCCAGGACGGAAAGCCCCCGGATGCCCAGTAGATCGATCTTCACCAGACCCAGACGGGAGACCGACTCGAGGTCAAACTGGGTGATCACGATCCCTTTCGTCGCCAGCTGGACGGGGACCAGGTCTGTCAGCCTCCCTGGCGCGATCACCACCCCGCCGGCGTGCACAGACAGGTGGCGCGGGGAACCGATTAAGTTTGCCGCATCTGAGAAGACCGCCTGGTACCGGGCAGATTGATAGCGACCGCTGATTTCCGCAAAGGGGGATACTCCCGGCTCAGCAGAACGGCTGCGCCAGCGCCGGGGCAGATCCTCCACCAGCCGGCTGATCTCGCCGGAGGAGAACCCGTGGGCCTTGGCGGTCTCGCGCAAGGCGGATCGGCGCTGGAAGCGGTTGATGGTGCCCACCATTGCGACCCGTTCCGATCCATAACGCTCGTAGACGAACTGGATGACCTCGTCCCGGCGGCGGGAACACAGGTCGGTATCGATATCGGGAGGGTTGGCCCGCGCCGGGTTGAGAAAGCGTTCGAAGTACAGGTTAAGCCGCAGCGGGTCCGGGTTCGTGATCCCCAGGCAGTAAGCCACTAGGGAAGACGCCGCAGACCCGCGCGAGGAGACCGGCACCCCGCGCCGGCGGGCGTAGTCCAGGATCTCCTCCACAATCAGGAACAGAGACGCATACCCCCTGGCTTCGATCACCTGCAGCTCAGTTTCCAGCCGCTCCCGGATCTGTCTGTTCACCTCCCCATAGCGCTGCAGTGCGCCGGCTTCCGCTTTCTGGCGCAAGACCTGGACCGCATCCTGCCCTGGAGGCAGGGAGACCTCCGGGAAGAGCGGCGCGCCGATCGGCAGCTCCAGACTGCACCGGTCGGCGA